>Ga0070686_100000211_pt1 | contig 40472 bp, 26 predicted proteins | sample KBSS23LmetaG_FD_65654 | JGI IMG/M metagenome (GOLD analysis project Ga0070686, IMG submission 65654) | Switchgrass rhizosphere microbial communities from Kellogg Biological Station, Michigan, USA - KBS S2-3L metaG | ecosystem: Host-associated > Plants > Roots > Rhizosphere ...
ACGCGTCCGGGGTCATCATGAGTTCGCTCCTTTCCTCGTGTGGGGTAAGGGGTTGCAAGCGAACTCTATGGCCCCGGACGTGCTTTTGTCACGCACTTTGTTCAATTCACACCAAGCGTTAAAGCCGCAGCAACAACCACGAAAAGCCTCGCAAACTGCGCGAGGCTCCCGGGGGAGATCACCCCACGTTCAGCTCGTTTCGCCGTGTGGCTTCGGCGCCGCCAGCCAGCAGATTACGCCGAGAGCCGCGACGCACAGGTTCAGCGTGACCGGCGTGAACGCCGCGGGGGTGAAGCGCGGCGAGCCGATCATGATCCCCGGCGTGATCACCGCCATCGCCACGCTGGCCACCAGCGGCAGCGAGCGGACGCGCCAGGCCAGCAGCAGCGCCGCCGCGAAGACGACCTCCGCCACGCCGATCACCGTCACCAGGCTCGCCGCCCGCTCGGCGGAAAGCCCCGAGTCGCGCATCAGCTCGAGCTCGGTGGGATGCCGGTAGAGGAGCTTGGGAACGACACCGTGCCAGAGGAAAACGAAAGCGAGCGTCACCCGCGCCACCGCGTGAACGGCGGACAGCGGTGCGGCCGCAAAGCCCGCGGATGGACCGTCCATCGCCGTCAGCGCGACGGCCGCGTGTACACCACCTGCCCGCCGACCACCGTCATCAGCACGCGCGTGTCGCGGATGGTCTCGGGTGCGATGGCGCGCAGGTCGCGGTCGACCAGCACCCAGTCGGCCAGCTTGCCGGGCTCCAGCGTCCCCTTCTCCCGCTCCTGGAAGGTGGCGTACGCCGCGCCCGACGTGTAGGCGCGCATCGCCTCCTCCACCGTGATCTTCTGCTCGGGAACCCAGCCGCCGGGGTTCTTGCCGTCCAGCGTGCGCCGGGTGACGGCGGCGTAGATCCCCTCCAGCGGCGTGGGCGGCGCCACGAACCAGTCGCTGCCGAACGCCAGCGTGGCCCCGCCGTCCAGCAGCGTGCGGAAAGCGTAGGTCGTCCGCGCGCGCTCGGGCCCGATCAGCGCCTCGGCCCAGCGGCCGTCGTCGATCGTGTGGTATGGCTGCATGCTGGGGATCACCCCCAGCCGGCCGAAGCGGGGGACGTCGGCCGGGCGGATGTGCTGCGCGTGCTCCACCCGGAAGCGCCGGTCGCGCGCGCCGTCTTCCCGCGCCACGCGCTCGTAGATGTCCAGGATCAGCGTGTTGGCGCGGTCACCGATGGCGTGCACCATCACCTGCAGCCCCGCGCGGTCGGCGGCGCGGGTCCACGCGTAGAGGCTGTCGGCGGGCGTGACCAGTAGCCCCGAGTCGGCCGGCGCGTCGGCGAAGGGGTGGTGCATCAGCGCGGTGTGCGAGCCCAGCGACCCGTCCACGAAGCCTTTCAGGCTGCCGATGCGCAGCCAGTCGTCGCCGCGGCCGTGCGCTGCCACCTCTTCCCGCAGCCGCGCCCACGTGTCCAGCGGCACCGCGGCCGAGATGCGGGTGCGTAGCCGCCCCGCGGCGTTCGCGCGGCGGAAGGCGGCCAGGTCGTCCCACCCGCCCATGTGCTGCGCCGAGGTGACGCCCTGCTCGGCCACGTAGCGCATGGCCGCGTCCAGCGCGCGGTCCTGCTGCTGAGGCGTGGGCGGCGGAACCACGCGGTCGACCAGCGCCAGCGCGTTGTCCTTGAGGATCCCAGTGGGCTCGCGGTTCGTGCCGCGCACGATCTCGCCACCCTCCACGTCTGCCGTGGCGGCGGAGACACTGGCGGCGCGCAGCGCGGCCGAGTTGGCCAGCGCCATGTGGCCGTCCAGCCGGCTGATCCACACGGGGTTGTGGGGGGTGATGGAATCGATCCACTCCCGGCGCGGCAGCTCGCCGCCCCAGAGCGAATGGTCCCAGTTGCCCTCGGTGATCCACGCGCCCGCCGGCAGCGTGCGCGCGTAGTCGCGGATGCGGCGCACGAACTCGGCCGGCGTCCGGGCGTCGCGCAACTGGACCGATGCCAGCCCGGCGCCACCGGTGATGAAGTGCACGTGCGAGTCGATGAACCCCGGCACCAGCATCTTCCCGCCCGCGTCCACCACCCGCGTGCGCGGCCCGATCGTCCGGTTCACGTCCGCATCACTGCCGACCGCGATGATGCGCCCGCCCCGCGCCGCCACCGCCCGCGCGTCGGCCGCGCCCCGCACCCCCGTCCACACCGTGGCGTGCACCACCGCGATGTCGGCACAGCCCGAAACGCATGGCGAGTGCTGCGCGGCGGCGGGCGTGGCGAGCAGCGCGGACACGGCGAAGAGCGCGGCCGACACCAGGTGCCTGCGCAGGGTGGATTCAGTCATCGGCAGATAGGATCCGGGAGGGGAGAGTGCCAGGAGGTGGCCGTTCCGCAAACTGCGCCAGCGTCGCGAGGCTTTGGGGGGCGCCGCTCCGCCGATTCGCTCGGCTCGCACACAGGCGAAAGCTCACGCAGGGCGGAGGAGCGCCAGGAACCCGGCCTGCGAAAAATGATGGTCGGTCGTAAGTGCGGACTTGATGCCCCGCTCCTGCATCACGAGGAACGAGGAGCAGTCGGTCAGACTCCACTTCTTGTCGGGGCGGTTCCCGAACAGCTGGAGCGAGCGCACGTATAGATCTTCGTCGATCGGCACGACCGCTATGTCGTCCGCCTCTTCGATGTCCTGGAGAAAGCCCATGGCAGATCCGCGGTCGGGCCGCTTCGCGAACGCGTTGCCGATCTCGAAGCAAACGGCCCGTGTCGTGACCAACCGAGACTTGGAGCGGACCAGGTCGAACAGCGTGGACGCCGTCTCGTGGTGCTCGTCGGCGTCGTTCAGCAGTGCCACCACGCACGCCGTATCCACGAACACCTCAGTCGGCGTCACCGCTCAGATCCCGGCCGAGGTAATAGTCGACACGCTCCGACCAGTCACGAGGACCGTTCACCGTGTACCGCTTGATCGCGTCGGCGAAAGACTTCTTCCGCGGTTCTCCGTTCTCCGCGGTCGCGGGCGAAAGCGCGAGAGCCGTTTCGACCGGCTCCGCGCCGGGGTCTTCGGGATGCACGGTGAGCGTGACGCGCGTGTTGGGCGGGAGCTCCAGCGGCTCGTCTGGAACGAGATTCTGCCCGTCGTAGATCGCTTTGATGATCTGCATCTTCTTCGCCTCCGCCGCTTCGGGCCTCCGTTCGGGTGTCCACTCCAAGCTAACAAAGTGGACAGCGGTTGCCAAGGCTCATTCGGGAGCGGCCGGGGTGCCTTTCGGTTGCGCCGCGCGCTCGCGCAGCACCGGCTCCAGCACGCGCCACACGTTCTGGGCGACGATGCGGTGGCCGCGCTCGTTGGGGTGGATGCCGTCGCCCAGGTTCAGCTCCTGGTGGCCGGCCACGTCGTTCAGCAGGAAGGGGATCAGCGGCAGGCTGTCTTTGCGGGCCACGTCGGTGTAGATGGCGTGGAACTCGTTGCCGTAGCGCTCGCCCAGGTTGGGCGCGGCCACCATCCCCGCCAGCACGATGACGACGCCCGGCCGCGCCTTGCGCACCGTGTCCACGATCGCCTGGATGTTGGAGCGCAGCGCCGCGAGCGACAGCCCCTGCAGCATGTCGTTGGCGCCGGTCTCCAGCACCATCACGTCGAAGGGCTGCTTCACCAGCCACTTGCCCACGCGGTCGCGCGCCTGCCGCGACACCTCGCCGCTCACGCCGGCGTTCACCACCTCGAAGGGGAGGCCGGCCGAGTCGATCTTGGCCTGCACGCGCGCCGGGTAGCCCAGGCTGGGGTCCAGCCCCAGCGCCGCGGTGAGGCTGGTGCCCACGAACATCACCACGCGCCGGTCGGCGGCGCTGGCGGCGGCGCCGGTGGAATCCTCGGCCGAGCCGTCGTTGGCGTTGGCGCCGGTGGTGTCGCGCGCATCCGCCGCCGAGGGTTTGCGATCGTTCTCCCCGCAGCCGAGTATCATGCACAACGTCGGCATCAGGATCCAACACAGCCATCGAGGCCGGAACAGCGTGCTCATCGTAGATGATCTGTCGAAGACGTACCGGAGCGGCGGGGGACAGCTCGCCGCGGTGAAGAACGTAAGCTTCCGCGTGGACACCGGCGAGACGGTGGCAATCGTCGGGCCGTCGGGGAGCGGGAAGACCACCCTGCTGGGGCTGCTGGCGGGGCTCGACCGGCCCACCAGCGGCGTCGTGTCGATCGACGGCACCGACATGGGCGCCCTGAGCGAAGACCAGCGTGCCCGGCTGCGCCGCGAGCGCATCGGCTTCGTCTTCCAGTCCTTTCAGCTGATCCCCACGCTCACCGCGCGCGAGAACGTGGAGGTGCCGCTGCAGCTGCGCGGCGACCGCCCGGCCGGCCGGCCCGACGAGCTGCTCGCGCGGGTGGGGCTGGGGGGGCGCGAGCACCACTTTCCCGCGCAGCTTTCGGGCGGCGAGCAGCAGCGCGTGGCCATCGCCCGCGCCTTCGTGCACGGCCCCAGCATCCTCTTCGCCGACGAGCCCACGGGCAACCTCGACGCGGCGACCGGGCAGCGGGTGATCGACCTGCTGATGGAGCTGAACCGCGAGCTGGGCACCACCCTCGTCCTGGTCACCCACGACCTGGACCTGGCCGCTCGCGCCCGCCGCGTGATCCGCCTGGCCGACGGCCGCATGGTGTCGGACGAGCGGTCGGAGCAGCCGGGCTCGACGAGCTCGGCAGATTCGACGAACCCGGCAGATTCGGCGGACTCCTCGGCTTCCCCAGTCTCGGCGGACTCGGCGGACGAGCGGGGCGGGTCGTGATGGCGCTGCGGCCGCTGCTGGCGCTGGCGTGGCGCGAGAGCCGGTTCGCGCGGCGCCGGCTCCTCCTCTTCCTTTCCGCCATCTCCCTGGGCGTGGCGGCGCTGGTGGCCACGCAGAGCTTCGCGGCCAACCTGTCGCAGGGGGTGCGCGACCAGAGCCGCGCGCTGCTGGGGGCCGACCTGTCGCTGAGCAGCAACCGCAAGTTCAGCCCGCGGGCCGAGCACATGATCATGGCCTTCCGGCACGCGCGCTACCCCGTGGCGCGGATGACCAGCTTCGCGTCGATGGCGCTGCTGGAGCGCACGCGGGCCACGCGGCTCAGCCAGGTGCACGCGGTGGAGCCGGGCTTTCCCTTCTACGGGCAGATCGAGACGGAGCCCGCCGGGCAGTGGCCGGCGCTGCAGGCGGGGCGCAACGCGCTGGTGGAGCCGGCGCTGCTCACCGCGCTGAACGCGCGGGTGGGCGACAGCATCTCGCTGGGCGACGCGCGCTTCCGGGTGATCGGCACGCTGGTGAAGGTGCCGGGGCAGGTGGGCGTGGGCTCGCTTTTCGCCCCGCCGGTCTACGTTCCCGCGAAGCACCTGGAGGAGACGAACCTGCTGCGCTTCGGCGCGCGGGTCGACTACGAGGCGTTCGTGCGCATGCCGCCGGCCGCCGCGCGCCAGTTCAGCACCGCCTACGGCCGCCAGCTTCGCGCGGCGGGCACGTCGGTGCGCACCGCCGAGCAGCAGCAGGAGCGGCTCGACCGCGCGCTGGGCCGGCTGGGCGACTTCCTCGGCCTCGTCGGCACCTTCGCGCTGCTGCTGGGCGGCATCGGCGTGGCCAGCGCGATGGGCGCCTACATGGCGCAGAAGCGCGAGACGGTGGCCGCGCTGCGCTGCCTGGGCGCCACCTCGGCCCAGGTGATGGTCGTCTACCTGCTGCAGGCGGGGGCGATGGGGCTGGCCGGCGCGTCGCTGGGCGCGGCGATGGGGATGTCGGTGCAGTGGATCCTCCCGCGGCTCCTGCAGGATCTGCTGCCGGTGCAGGTGTCGACCACGGTGGACCTGCCGTCGGTGCTCACCGGCGTCGGCGTGGGCGTGTGGATCGCGGTGTCGTTCGCGCTGATCCCGCTGCTCGCCATCCGCCGCGTGTCTCCGCTGGAGGCGGTGCGGCGGCGCGTGGAGCCGGCGCGTGCCACGCGCGACCCGTGGACGCTCGTCGCGTCGCTGCTGCTGGCCGCCAGCATCGCCGCGCTGGTGATCGCGCAGGCCGGCGCGGTGCTGACCGGCGTCGCCTTCGTCGCGGGGATCGCGGTGACGCTGCTGGGGCTGTGGCTGGCGGCGTGGGCGGTCACGCGGCTGGTGCGCCGCTTCGGCGGCGCGGGGCTGCCGTACACGGCGCGGCAGGGGCTGGCCAACCTGCACCGGCCGGGGAACCAGACGCGGGTGGTGGTCCTGGCGCTGGGCTTCGGCGTCTTCCTCCTGGCCACGCTCTATCTGACGCAGGGCAATCTCCTGCGCCCGCTGCGCCTGAACGCGGCCGAGACGCGGGCCAACCTGCTCATCTTCGACGTGCAGGACGACCAGCAGCCCGGGGTGACGGCGCAGCTGGCGGCGGAGAGGTCGGCGGTGCTGCAGCGCGCGGCCATCGTGCCCATGCGCATCCACGCCATCAACGGGAAGACCACGGCGCAGCTGGTGGGCACCGCCCCCACCGCGGCGGGCGAGGCCGACGGCCCGCCGCCGGAGCGCGAGCGGGGGGAGAAGCGCACCGGGCCCGAGCCGTGGGCCGTGCGCCGCGAATACCGCTCGACCTACCGCGACACGGTGAACGCGTCGGAGAAGCTGCTGGAGGGGCGCTTCTGGGGCCCGGGCCGGGGCGGCGCCGTGGGGCGGCAGGCGGCGGAGGTGTCGCTCGACCGGACCATCGTGGAAGACCTGGGGGTGGAGCTGGGCGACGTGATCACCTGGGACGTGCAGGGCGTGCGCATCGCCACGCAGGTCACGTCGATCCGCGAGGTGGACTGGCAGCGGCTGGAGCCCAACTTCTTCGCCGTCTTCCCCACCTCGGTGCTGGAGGGGGCGCCGCACAGCTGGGTGATGCTGGCGCGCACCCCCGACGCGCCGTCGCGGGCACGCGTGCAGCGCGACGTGGTGGCGAAGTATCCCAACGTGGCGCTCCTCGACCTCACGCAGGTGCAGGCCGCCCTGGACGAGGTGCTGGGGCGCGTGGCGGCGGTGATCCGCTTCCTGGCGGGCTTCAGCGTGGCGACCGGGTTCATCGTGCTGCTGGGCGCGGTGCTCACCAGCCGCCTGCAGCGCATCCGCGAGAGCGTGCTGCTGCGCACGCTGGGCGCCACGCGCCGGCAGATCGGCGCCATCCTGCTGGCCGAGTACCTGTCGCTGGGGCTGCTGGCCAGCATCGCGGGGATCGGCCTGGCGGCGGGCGCGGGGTGGGCGCTGGCGAAGTGGCTGTTCAAGGTGGATTTCGCCGTCCCCGTTCCCGCCCTCCTCGTCCTCACCCTCGCCGTGACGGCCCTGTCGGGCGCCGTGGGCTGGTGGGCCAGCCGCGAAGTGTTCCGCCACACTCCGCTGGAGGCGCTGCGGGAGGAGTGATACGAGATCCGCGTGCATCATCGCCGCGGCAGGACCTGCCGACGTGTCACACGGAGGCACAGAGTCACAGAGAAAAACTCGCAGTTCTCTGCGTCTCTGTGCCTCTGTGTGAGAAAGCAGTTCAGCTGGATCTGGGATGAGGTGGGAGTCGGATCCAATCCACAGGAGCCGTTCTCCGGACTTCGTCAGGGGCAGGGCAGCGGGAGAAACCTCGCGGGACTTCTCCCATTGCGCCGGCAACCGAACCGGAACGTGGCTGACGGAGAGACGAAATCGCCCGCCGGAATGATCCGGCGGGCGATTCCGCATCCATGTCGATCCTGCCGGAAGCTTACTGCGGCAGCAGGCACTTGAGCCGGGAGAGGGTGCCGGGGAGGTGCTTGCCGGGGCCTTCGCTGGTCAGCAGCACGTTGCCGTCGTTGGCCAGCGACACCGCCTCGCCCTGCGGCTCGGCCAGCGGGTCCAGGTCGAACTGCACGGCGGGGCGGCCGCTGCCCAGCAGGTCGGCGGTGCGGTACAGCGCCAGCGCCGCGTAGCTGCGCACGGCGATCCACTTCCCATCGGGCGAGGCGCTGGCGCCGGTGATCCGGTCGCCCACCTGGTCGGGCTTGGGCTCCAGCTGGCGCACCTCCTCCAGCGCCGGCTCCACGCCCGCGCGCAGCGGCGTGGGCCAGCGGAAGAGCTTGACCGGGTCGTTGTTCCCCTTGCTCACCAGGAAGATGCGCCCGTCGGGGAGCACCGCAAGCGCCTCGATGTCGGTGGCCTCGCCGGGGAAGCGCGCGCGGTACTCCACCGCCGGCGCGGTGGCCGTGGCGCTGGGCTCGGGCTCGGGGAACACCCACAGGGAGATGTGCTTGTGCTTCTTGCCGTTGTTGCCGGTGTCGGCCAGGTACAGGCACGCCGGGCCGCCGTCGGGGCAGGGCCCGCTGCCGATGTCTTCCCAGTCGGTGTTGGTGGCGCCGGTCACGCGCATGTGCCCCAGGTCGCGCGCGTCGGCGCCCACGGCGAACAGGTCGGGGTCGCGCCCCGAGTCGTTGTGCGACCAGTAGACCCCCGGGTAGCGCCGGCTCTCGGCGATGCCGCTGGTCTCGCGCAGCCCCTCGGCCAGCGACTGGGCCTCGGTGATCACCTGGCACACCGCCGGCGACGCGGCCGCGTCTGCGCCCGAGTCGCCCCGGGCCTCGCCGCCGCAGCCCGCCAGCGCCAGCACCGCCGCCGCGGCCAGCGCCCGCCTCCCGCGCGGAACGCGGGCCGCGGGCGCGTCCGGAGACGCGCGCCGGTGCCTCCGCCTGGATTTATTCATCATCATCTTCCTTGATTCGTTGGATCGCGGCTCCGCCACCGCCGGTGCTGCAGGGGTCGCCGCACGCTCCGGCCGCTGACCCCTCAACCCGTGATGAACGCCACGCGGTCGGGGTCGGGCGGGGGGAGCGCGGGGTCGCGCGGGGCGCGCGCCGGGCGCTGGTAGTAGGTACCGTCGGAGCCCAGCTCCCACGCGCGCGGATGCTCCAGCTGCTCGCGCAGGATGTCGTCGAGCCGGGCGCGGTGGGCGGGGTCGCGCACGGGGCAGGCCACCTCCACGCGCCGGCTCAGGTTGCGCGTGCGCCAGTCGGCCGAGCCGATGTAGTACTCCGGATCGCCGCCGTTGCCGAAGCGGAAGATGCGCGCGTGCTCCAGGTAGCGCCCCAGGATGCTGATCACCCGCACGTTCTCGGACAGCCCCCACACCCCGGGGCGCAGCGCGCACAGGCTGCGCACGATCAGCTCCACCCGCACCCCCGCCTGCGAGGCGCGGTAGAGCGCGGCGATGATCTCGCGGTCGGCCAGGCCGTTGACCTTGGCCACGATCTCGGCCGGCCGGCCGGCACGCGCGTGCTCGGCCTCGCGCTCGATCATCACCAGGAAGCGCGCGCGCATGGTGTGCGGCGCCACCAGCAGCCGGTTGAAGCGCGGCTCGCCACCCGCGCCGGTGAGCATGTTGAACAGCTCCGACGCGTCGTCGGTGATCCCCGGGTCGGCCGTCAAAAGGCCGAGATCGGTGTACGCGGCCGCGGTGGTCGCGTTCAGGTTCCCCGTGCCCACGTAGGCGTAGCGCTGCACCGCGCCCTGCTCGCGCCGCACCACCAGCGCCAGCTTGGCGTGCACCTTCAGCCCCGGCAGCCCGTACACCACGTGGATCCCCGAGGAGCGGAGATAGCGGGCCCAGGCGATGTTGCGCTCCTCGTCGAAGCGCGCGGTGAGCTCCACCAGCGCCACCACCTGCTTGCCGCGCGAGCTGGCGCGCCGCAGCGCCTCCACGATGCGCGAGGTGCGGTTGGTGCGGTAGAGCGCCAGCTTCACGGCCACAACGTCGGGGTCTTCCGCCGCCTCCAGCACGAAGCGCTCGACGGTGGCCTCGAACGAGTCTTCCGGGAACTGCACCAGCACGTCGCCGCGCCGCAGCACGTCGAAGATCCGCTCGGCGGGCTTCAGCGGCTCGCGCGGCTCCTCGGGCTTCCAGTGCAGCCCGGGCCGCTCGGCCGACGCCAGCTCGCGCACGCCGCGCAGGTCGATCAGCCCCTCCACGCCGTACACGTCCTCGTCGCCCAGCGGCCACGCCTGGTCGGGCGCCTCGTGCCGCAGCTCGCGCAGCAGCAGGTCGCGCAGCCGCGCCGGGGTGGCGTCGTCCACCTCGACCCGGACCACCGGGCGGAAGCGGCGGCGGCGCACCTCCTCCTCCACCGCCTGCAGCAGGTCGGCGGCGTGGTGCGGCTCCAGGTGCAGCTCCGCGCTGCGCGTGACGCGGAACGACGACGCCGACTCCACCTCCATCCCCGGGTACAGCCGGTGCAGGTTCTCGACGATCACCAGCTCCAGCGGCACGTAGCGCTCGCCGCCGGGGAGGGGGACGAAGCGCGGGAGGCCGTCGGGGAGCTCGACCACGCCCAGCCGCTCGCCGCCGGTCAGCGGCTCGCGCAGGATGGCCACCAGCGCCGGCCGCTGGTTGCGGATGTGCGGGAAGGGGTGCCCCGGCCCGGCGGCCATGGGGGTGAGGATGGCGTGCACCTCGCTGTCGTAGTACTCGCGCAGCCACGAGCGCTCGTCGGCCTCCAGGTCGCTCCTGCGCACCACCTCCACGCCGTTCTTGCGCAGCTCCGGGAGCAGCGTGTCGAACAGGAGCCGGTACCCCGCGTCGGCCAGGCGGCGGGCGCGCGAGCCCAGCGCGTCCAGCTGCTCGCGCGGCCCGATCCCGTCCAGCGTGAGCTTCTCGTTCCCCTGCGCCACCTGCCGCTTGAATCCGGCCACCCGCACGCGGAAGAACTCGTCCAGGTTGCCGCCGAAGATGGACAGGAAGCGCACCCGCTCGAGCAGCGGCACCGACGGGTCTCCCGCCAGCTCCAGCACGCGCCGGTTGAAGGCCAGCACGCTCAGCTCGGGGTTCAGCAGCGTGCCCGGCGGCAGCGCGTCGTCGGTGAGCTCCGAGGGCGGGGGGATGTAGGGCGGGGCGCGTCGCAGCACCTCGCGCGCGGCCTCGTCGCCCCACTCGCCGCCGGCGGGGTGCACGGCGAGGCCCGAGCGGGCGATCACGTGCACCGCGGCCAGCGTGGTCTCGTCCCTGAGTGCCGGCGAGCCGGCCGCCTCGATCAGCTCGTCCACCGCCAGGTGCACCAGCCCCTCGGGCTCGGTGCGCAGCTCCGCGTCTTCCGAGACCCACACCTCCGTCGCCGGGTGGCGCGAGGACCCCGGCCCGGTGCCGATCAGGCGGATGCGCCCCTCGGCGCCCAGGGTGTCGCGCATCACGCGGCGCGCGGCCTCGAGCCCCGTTCCCGGGCCGGCGGGCACGCGCAGGCCCCCGCCGCGGTTGAGCAGCGCCGCCCGCCCGCCGCGGAAGAGGACCACCGCCACGCGGCGGGCCGTGCGCACGGCCTCCTCCAGCCAGTCGACCTCGGCCTCTTCCAGGCTCCGCGTCCAGCGGCGCAGCGGGTCGCCGGTGAGCAGGGTGAGGCCGAACGCCTCCTCCAGCGCGCGGGCGGCGGCGCGGCCCCGGTCGGTGTCGTCACGCAGCCGCACCTCCACCTCGAACAGCTCGGCGGTCACCTCGCGGTCGCGCACGGTGCGCTCGTCGCACGAGATCTCCACCGGCACCGCGCCCTCGTTCGCGTCCTCGGCGGGGAAGCGGACCCGGCGGCGCGTCTCCACCGTGAGCCAGGGCTCCAGCAGCGCGGGGTCGGTCAGCGCGCGCAGCATCCGCGCGGGCTCGGACGGCCCGGCGAACAGCGCCTGGACGTCGTCGGCCGCCTCGCTCTCCGACGCGCTGTCGGGGAGCCCGTCGGCCGCGGAGCGCACCTCCACCGCCAGCGTCAGCCGGCCCGTGGGGAGGAAGCGCACCCCCACCGTGGCGCCGCGGCGCCGCAGCTCCAGCGCGGGGGTGTCGTAGTAGACGTCGCGGAACAGCTCGGTCTCGCTCCCGTCCGCCGCCACCCCCTCGGGGAGCGCGCCCGCGCAGATGCGGTCGAGCGTGTCGCGGCTCGGCGCGGCGAAGCGGACGGTGAGCGGCACGGGGCCGCCCAGGGCGTGCTGCAGGCGGGGAAAGCGCCGGAGGGCGCGGGACATCGGGTCACGCTCGGGGGTCATACCGATTTACCAGGGATCGTTCCGGTTTCGGGGCTGAACGGAATCCGGCGCAGAGCAGCAGAGGAGCAGCACGACTTCTCTGCTCCCCTGCGGCCGTGCGTGCGCCATCCGGCAGGCCCATTCATCCCGGACGATTCTCCGTGAGGCGAGGTCAGAACGGCATCCCCACCTTGAAGTGGATCCGCCCCGACTCGCCGTAGGCGTAGGCCGCCGAAACCGAGCGCCGCCCGTCCAGGAAGGAGAAGAAGAGCCCGCCGCCGAAGGCGGTGTGCCACCCCCCCGGCGACGCTCCCTCGAACCACACCCGCCCGGCGTCGGCCAGGCCGAAGGCGCCCAGGTTCCCGCGCGCCACCAGCAGGTTGGCCCGCCCCAGCACCTGGCGCAGCTCGGCGTTGCCGAAGGCCGCCGCGTCGCCCGCGAAGCGCTCCGACGCGTAGCCGCGCAGGTTGCGCCCGCCCCCCAGGGTGGCGGCGTACTGGAAGGGGAAGCCGCCCCACACCTTCTCGCCCCCGGCGCGCAGCGCCAGCGTGGGCCCGCGAGCGCCGGCGGAGAGGTAGGCGATCCCCTCGGCGCGGGTGCCGCCGAAGGCGCTGGCGTCGTGGTTGGCGTAGGGGAAGGCCGTGCCCCACCCCTGCAGCTTCCAGCCGTTGCGCGCGTACTCCACGCTGTCGCCGCGCTCGATCACCAGCCCCACGCGCCCGCCCACCGCCGCGAAGTCGCCCGCGCCCGGCGGGTCCTGGTCGGCGGCCGGGGTGCCGGCGTCGGGCTCGGAGTCGGTGAAGCGGCCGGTGACGCCGCCCACGATCCAGGTGCGCGGCGCCACCCCGTGCCACACGGCCGCGTCGCCCAGCAGCTGCCGCTCCCACACGCGGAAGTGGCTCCCAGGCTCGCCCAGGTCGTCGGTGTCGTTGCCGAAGCCGTAGAAGCGGTCGGCGTCGAGCTCGGTGGCACGCGCCAGCAGCTCGGTGCGGTCGAGCGGGCGGCCCACGTAGCGGAAGTCGCCGCGGTACTCCACGCCGAAGCGGGTGTGCTGCGGCGCCCACTGGAAGGCCACGCTCTGCTTCACCGCGTAGGGCTGGCGCCGGAAGCCGTAGCGCTTCCACGACGGGCCGATCGACAGGTACGGGCCCACCCCGCCCCCCATCCACCCACCGCCGGGCGTGAGGGCCGACGACGAGGCGCCCCAGTCGCGCGGGGGCGTGGTGCCGCCGCCCGGCTCCCACCGGGGCGCGCTCCACTCGCGCTCGTCCACCCTAGTGTGCGGGCGGCGCACGAAGGTGTTCGTCCCGTCCGAGTCGTAGAAGGCGGTGTGGCGGCCCGAGCGTCCCTCGTCGGCCAGCGCGTCGTCGCCCGTGCCGCCGATCACGCGCACGATCACCTGCTCGGGCCCGGCGCCGAACACGCGCGCCCGGTCGGCCCCGCCGTTGAGGTACACGCGCACCTCGCGCGACTCGGTCCACGCGAACTCGCGCGCGAAGACGGGTGCCCCGCCCGCGGCCGGGGTGATGGTGACGCGCACGTTGCCGCTGGCCAGGCGCTCGATCTCGGCCACGTCGGCCCCGTCGGTCCCGTGCGCCTCGGGCTCGCGGGTGACCAGCGCGTAGTAGGCGGCCGACGCGCGGGGGAGGTCGTCGCGCCGCGCCCTGAGCCGCGCCGCCAGCATCGCCCCGTCCATCGCGCGGTACTCGGCCGGCATCGCGGCCACCGCGGCGTCGATGGCGGCGTCGGTCAGCTGCGACTGCACGGCGCGGGTCGTGTAGTCCCACGCGGCGCGGTCCACGCCGCCCAGCAGCCGGTGGTCGAGCGGGGCGGCGTTGACCAGCATCCCCATCAGGTCGATGCGGTCGCGGTAGCGCACGGCGTTCTTCACGAAGCCGCGCACGAAGCCCAGCGCCAGCCCCTCGTAGTCCACGAAGGCGTAGTCGCGGTCGCGCGGGAGCACGCGCCACAGGTGCCCGCCGTTCGCGGCGGGGAGGCGCGCCCACAGGTACTGGCCGCCGTGCCGGTCCCAGTCGCCCAGCAGGATGTCCACCAGCCGCACCGCCAGGTAGCCGCGGTCGTCCACCCGGTCGCCGGGCGCGGCCTGGAGGTGCGCGAACATCGAGTCGGTCTCCTCGATGCGCGTGGCCGCGGCCAGCCCCTCCACCGTGGTGTGCCCGGCGGCGGGGCGCTCTTCCACCGTGCCCAGCATCCCCGCGAACTCCTGGCGGAACTCGCCCAGGCGCGGGTCGTCGGGCATCACGAACAGGCGCTCGTCGGTGTGCGGCACGCCGGCGGCCCCCTCCACCCGGTGCGCCACCACGCCGGCCGCCGGCCACAGCGAGGACACCTGGTCCTGCACCGCGTGCGAGACCAGGGTGTGCTGGAAGTCGGGGTGCAGCGTCTTGGTCTGGCTCTTGTCCACCGAGCGGAAGCCGTACTCGCGCCCGTCGGCCCCGTGGAAGCGCAGGGTGCGCGTCTGGTTGCCGCCGCCGGTGGCGAAGGGGGTGAGCCCCCCGGCGTACGACCCGAGATCGAGAACGGGGACGGCCGCCGGGGCTGTCCACAGCTCGCGGTAGGTACGTCCCGCCAGCAGGCGCCGCAGCGCTCCCGCCCGGTACTGTGGGCCGGCCACCACGGTCTGTGTGGCGGCCTGGGCCAGGAGCGGGGCGGGGACGAGCGCCGCGCCGAGCAGGGCCGCGCGGAGGGTGGGGCGCAGGCGGCTCATGGCCGGGCTCCGGGGGTGGGGGCGGAGGGTGGGGCTGCGGGATGGGGTTCGGTCGGGTGCGCGTCGGGCGCGGGCACCAGCGGCGGCGTGTCGAGCCAGGTGGAGAAGTCTTCCTTGGCCTGCCCCTGGGCGTCCACCACCTTCACCGACAGGCGCACGCGGCCGTCGCGCAGGAAGGCCATCTCGGTCCACCCGCTGGCGCGGCGCGCGTACAGGCTGCCGGGGATGGCGCGCGACTGGGTGCTGTGGTTGAAGATGCCGGCGCCGCTCACCACCAGGTAGCGCGCCGGGGGGAGCCTCAGCACCTGCAGGTTGTGCTCGTGGCCGGCGGCGTACACCAGCGGCGTGTGCCCCGCGAAGGCGCGGGTGAACGACTCGCGCATGGCGCGGTACTGCGCGCCCGTCACGTCCTGCTTGGCGAAGGCGCCGGCGCCCGCCTGCCGCGCCCACGGGTGCAGCGGGAACAGGTAGGTGGGCCAGTCGAAGTAGCCGCCGTGCTGCCCGCCCGACACCAGGGGATGGTGCGCCACCACCACGGTGCGGCGGTTGCCGGCGCCCGCCAGGTCGGCGCGCAGCGAGTCGACCACCTCCTCCTCGGTGCGGGCGCGGCAGTGGCTGGCGCTCTCGCCGCGGGGGCGCGGGTAGGGCGCCTGCAGCCACCACTGCGTGTCGAGCACGATCACGCGCAGGTAGCTGCCGAAGTCCATCGCCACGGGGCCCGGGCAGCCGTCGCCGGGAAGGAACTTGACCAGCCCGTTGCCGCGGCGGTTCACGTAGCGCTCCTGCGCGCGGATCACCTCCAGCCCCGCGGCGGTGCCGGCGGCCCAGTCGTGGTTGCCGGGGAGCATCACGCCGTTGACCCCGGTCTCCAGCAGCGGGGCCATCTGCGCGTCCAGGATGCGCTCGTTCTCGCGCCGCTCGGCGGCGCTGCTGTCCAGCACCATCCCGCGCGGGTACACGTTGTCGCCCAGGAACACCACGAAGGTGGTCTTGGACTGCTTGGAAAGCTGGTCGCGCAACGCCCGCAGCACGGGCTCGCCGCCGGGCGCGGGGAGCCCCGCGTCGCCGATCAGCACCAGGTTCAGCTCCAGCGTGTCGGTGTCCACCAGCCCGGGGATCACCCGGCCCAGCCCGCGCACGTACTGGAAGCACCCGCTCAAGATGAGCGCCGCCGCCCCGGCCAGGGCGGCGGTCGCGATCCGTGCCCGCATCTTCATCCGTGAATCCGCAAGTTCCCGCGTGTGAACGGTGGGCCCCGGCGCCGGCTCAGCCGCCCTTGCGCCCCTTGCGCTTGCGGCGGCGGGTGCGGAAGGGGAGGTACTCGGCGGCGTCCACCTGCACCGACCAGCGCTCGTCCAGGGCGCCCACCATGTCGGCGGGCGAAACTTCCTTCTTCAATCGCACGAGGTATTCCAGCGTGTGCATCTCGCCGCCGCGGGGCACCACGTCGGCCAAGCGCCAGTCCTGCGCCAGGTCGGCCAGCGCCTCCTGCACGGTGGTGCGGGCCATGTCGGGCTCGCGGCTGTGCACCAGAAGCAGGCCGTCGGTGCGCATGTCGGTGTCGTACTGCAGCATGCGCCGGCGCACCGCCCGCTGCTGCACCGGGGTCTCGGCCACCAGCAGCTCGGCGTCGCCCACCGACAGCACGCCGGTGCGCCCGAAGCTGCCGCTGTACAGCGAGCCGATGTTGTATTTCCAGACGGTGAGCACCACGAAGTTGAAGGCCATCGAGATGGCCAGCGCCACGTCGAGCGCCTGCACCCCGGCGGAGAGCCCGCAGGCGATCACCAGGAAGATGTAGACGGCGTCGCGCGGGTCTTTCAGCGTGTTGCGGAAGCGCACCGCCGCCACGATCCCCGCCAGCGAGAAGGCCAGCGCCAGCGAGTTCCTCACCACCAGCGCGGTGCCGGCCACCACGATGGGGAGGATGATCACCGAGGCCACCAGCGCGGGGTCGTAGCGGAAGCGCTTGGTGACCATGTACACCCACGCCACCGGGATCACCAGCGACAGCGCGCCGGCGATCACCAGGAAGGTGGTGAGCAGCCGGCCCAGCGCCTCCTCCAGCGAAAGCTTGGCGCCGAAGCTCGCCGTGCCGGGCCCCGCCGACATCAGCCCGCCCTCGCGCTCGGGGAGGAGGCGCGACTCGACGAACGCGTTGCGCACCGCGGGCACGAAGTACACCAGCGCCACCATCACCGCGATCAGCACCACGTAGTACAGCGCCAGCCGCAGGTACGGGCGGCTGCGCCCCTCGAACATCCGCTCGAAGACGGTGCGGCGGTGCACGCGGTCCTTGGGCGTGCGGATGGCGCTGCCCGGCGTGGGCGGCGCGTACGGCCCGACGCCGGGCGAGGAGAGCAGTGTTTCCGACTCTCCGCGCGGCACCACGGGCTCGCCCGTGTGGTCCTGGTCTCTGGCCATGGTCGGCAGTCGCAGCGGGGCGGGTAGGTGTGTGTGGTGCGGGTTCGCGCCCGCGGTGAGCACGAAGCGCGCCGCGTTACAATAGGTTTCGAGGCGGCTCCGAGCCAGTGCGAGCGCCCCTGAATCGTCGTTGGACCCGCCGGATTCGACAGATCAAAGCAGCCGAAGATGCGTTCGGGGTTTCCCGATCCGTCGGAATCCTGGTGGATGACGAGGCGACGCGCCCCGGCCGATCTCTCGTGAACGGCGTCCTCTCCGGCGACGGGAACGCTGTCTACAGGGTTCGGGATTCGGATTCCTTTTGAGGAGGCATACGGAGGGTTCCGCGTGCTCGTTCCCCCTGATCCACGGTGTTCAGCGACGCTCGGACCGTATGATCCTGCCCGCCGCACGCGCGCGTTCGGGGCGACGCTGTCTCAGCTGCGGGCACACTTAACGGCGTAGCTCAGGTGGAGCATTCCTCCACGCTTTTCACCGACCCACAGCCTTGCGTTCCCGATTGTGATACCGCACGGCTTTGACCCACCCGATCGGGAACGATTTCCCGTTTTGCTGCTCCACGCCTCGATCTGTTCGCCGTGGTGGTGTCCACTTTCAAAAAAATTGATCCACAGCGCACGCTGAAGCTGCGCGGCGCATCCTCCGGAAACCGGGTGCGCGTACGTCCCGCCAGGCAATGTGCTGGAGGGCGAGAGCTTGTACACTGCGCACCGGCGAGGCTTTTCATAGCTGTTGCCGCAGATTCATCCGCCCGACTGGCTGCCACGCAAGAAGAGCCCGGGCGCGCTGCCCAGGCTCTTCTGCGTTGCGATCATGATGTCGTCGGGTCTGCCGTCGCTCCGACGCCTCGTCAGAGCGAGCTGCCGATGGAGAGGCGGGGGAGGCCCAGGCTTTCGAACACGGGCTGCGGCTCGGGCTCGAGCGGCGGGAGCGTGCGGCCCTCGCGGGCGGCCTGGCGCTCGGCCTTGCGGCGGGCACGGCCGCTCTCGCGCGTACCCTCCAGCTCTTCCAGGAAGCGCTCCGACGCGGTGGCGAACGCGCCCTGCTTGCGCAGCTCGGTCAGCAGCACGCCGGTGAACTCCTGCACCGCGCGGCGCAGCGAGCTATCGCTGGCGTAGCCGCAGGTGTAGGCCACCGAAAGCACCGTCTGGCCCGGGTCGTCCAGCAGCTCGCACGCCAGCATCACGCGCATCCACGCCAGGATGCGGCGTGGGGGCGGCAGGTCGGCCTGCTCGGCCCAGCGCAGCAGGGTGCGCTCGGAAAGCCGCAGCGAGGCGGCCAGGTCGCGCCCGTGCCCGCCCTCGGCCACCACCTCGGCGGCGGCCATCAGCAGCGTGCGCGCGCGGCCGCTGAGCGTGCTGGGCAGCGAGCGCTCCAGCAGGCTCTGCAGCGGGCGGCCCTGCGCCGAGCGCAGGCGGCGGCTGATCGCCTCGAGGGTGTCTTCCTCGTCCAGCGCGATCACCTCCTTCACCCCCCACTCGCCCAGCGTGCGCAGGTCGCGCACGCGCTGGCGCTTCACCTCGAGCGCCGCGATCACCGTGGCCGAGGGGTGCTCCCACAGCAGCGAGCGCAGCTCGGGCGCCAGCTCGGCCTCGGCGCCGTAGCTGTGCGTGTAGGGGTCGACCACCACCAGCGCGGCCGGGGGAGCCTCCTTTAGCGCCGTGCGGAGCCCCTCCCAGTCGTTCACGAACTGGCTCTTGAAGCGCTGGCTCCCGATGCGCCGCAGCCGCTCCTTGAACACGGCGTCGGAGTGCAGCACGATCAGCGGGCGGAGTACGGCTTGCATATCCTGTCGTTCCGGTCCCGAGTGGATGAGTTCCTGTCGTCTCGGGTCATACGCGAGACGTACATCAAGGTAATCATCCCCACCTCCGTTGTCCAGCATCTCGTCGCCCCCTTAGAACCATGGGACGGCTGCGACAGCCGCGCGGGAGGCGGTTGGAGAGACCGGCGCGCCCCGGGTGGGACATGGCTGCCACAACGCGAGCCCCCGAACGGCCCGATTCACGAGAACGGACGTTTACCCGCTCGGGGAGCGATCCTGATAGGCCTATCTAGAAAACGTGTAAGTCCATGTTAGATAGTGACTTCGCTTCCCGAAGCGAGACGATTCGTGTGTTCTTTGTATCAGTTTGGAGGATGTCCTTGCTCTGAATCGACGGCTTCGATTATCGTTTCGTCCGCAGGTGAGGGTGGTGAAATCGCCCTGCGCATGCGCGAAAATTGCGGCCCGCGGAGCTCTTGCCCGCCCGCTGGCTGCCGAACACGCGCAACTCTCCCACCGGCCGACCCGCATCCCCCGGCCGCCGTTTCCCCGCACGATTCGCGGGGATGGAGAAGGTGAAATGGCTTCCGACCTCCCCCGCTCCTCCACGTTGCCCGCCGCGCCGGGCGGAATCCCCGCGCCCTTCGCGCTGGGCGACCTGCCGCTGGCGCCCTGGGCGCGCGACGTCCGTCCGTCCACCATCTCGGCCATGCTGGGGCTGATGGCGCGGCCGGGCGTGATCTCGTTCGCCCTGGGGCTCCCCGCCCCCGAGCTGTTCCCCGTGGACGAGTACGTGGCCGCCGCCGACCGCGTGCTGCGCGCCGACACCGGGGCGCTGCAGTACCGCCCGCCCTTCGCGCCGCTCAAGGAGCAGGTGGCCGCGCTGATGAAGGCGCGCGGGGTGGAGGTGGCGCCCGAGCAGGTGTTCCTGACCACCGGGGCGCAGCAGGCGCTGGCGCTGCTGTCGCGGCTGTTCCTGCAGCCGGGCGGCAGCGTGATCTGCGACGAGCTGGTGTACATGGGCTTCCAGCAGGTGATCGAGCCCTACGCGCCGCGCATCCTTCCCGTGGCCAGCGACCTGGAGACGGGGATGGACGTGGACCGGGTAGAGGCGTACCTGGCCGCCGGCGAGCGCCCCGCCTTCATCTACTGCATCACCGACGGCCACAACCCGCTGGGCGTGAGCGTGAGCATGGAGAAGCGCGTGCGCCTGGCCGAGCTGGCTCGCCGCTACCGCGTGCCCGTGATCGAGGACGACGCCTACGGCCTGCTGCACTACGGCGACGCCCTGCCCCCGCTGCGCGCGATGGAAGACCGCTGGGTGTTCTACGTGGGCTCGTTCAGCAAGGTGATGGCGCCGGGGTTCCGCGCGGGCTGGGTGATCATCCCCCCCGAGCTGGCCGGGGTGATGGGGTGCGCCAAGGACGGCGCCGACATCGACACCAGCACCTTCGCGCAGCGCCTGGTTTCCGAATACCTGCGCGCCGGCGGCTTCGACGCGCACCTGGACCGCGTGCGCGACGCCTACCGGCTGCGGCGCGACACCATGCTGGCCGGGATCCGCCGCCACTTTCCCGCGGGCACGCGCCACAGCACGCCCCGCCACGGCGCGCTGGCCTGGGCCGAGCTCCCCGCCGCCTACGACACCGACGCGCTCCTCCGCTCGGTGCTGGAGGCCGAGGGCGTGGCCTATGTGCCCGGCAGCGCCTTCAGCTTCGACGGGCGGCGGGGGACGCGGGCCATGCGCCTGAACTTCAGCTTCCCCAGCGCCGAGCAGATCGAGGACGGCATCGCGCGGATGGGGCGCGTGCTGCGCGAGGCCGCTCCGCGCGCGGCGGCCTGAGCCGCCGGCGAGCGATGGCCCGGCCTCCGCCCGCCCGTCGGCGGGCGTCGGCCGGCGCAGCGGACATCCGTCCGTCCGCGGTCCACCCGATCCACGGCAGGTCGCGTCCGCGATAGAGCGCGACGGATTCGTGCCCGGACCGATGTCTCCCGGCCGGCGTCGGTTCCGCCGGCCAAGGAAGTTTCTGCAGGTCACTCGAGCTCCGCGATCGCGGGCTCCGGCGTTCGGCTCGGCCGCGGCGAGGGCGCGCGGACCGGCCGTCATCTCGCGCCGAACACCACCCCGTAGCGCAGGTCCCGCAGTTCCGCGTCCGGCCCCCGCCGCCGGACGCATTCTCCCCGGCTTTTTCGATCGGAACTCCCGTGATGTCTGGAACGAAGACGATGGACGCGAACGCCGACGGGTGCATCCACCGCCTGTTCGAGGCGCAGGCCCATGCGCACCCCGGGCACCCCGCGCTGCGCTGGCGCGGCCAGACGCTGGCCTACGGCGAGCTGGACGCGCGCGCCAACCGACTGGCGCACCACCTCCGCGCGCTGGGCGCGCGGCCCGAAGTTCCCGTGGGCGTCTTCCTCCCCCGCACCCCCGAGCTGATCGTCACCCTCCTCGCGGTGCTCAAGGCCGGCGCCGCCTACGTGCCGCTGGACCCCGCGTATCCCCCCGAGCGGGTGGAGTACATGCTGGGCCACACCGCGGTCCCGCTCCTCGTGACCACCGGCGCGCTGGCGGGGCGCGTGCCGCAGTACGCCGGCGCCGCCGTGCGCGTGGACGCCGACGCGGCGGCCATCGCCGCGCGGCCCGCGGACGCGGTGGACGTGGCGGTGCGGCCCGAGAACCTGGCCTACGTCATCTTCACCTCGGGCTCCACCGGCCGGCCCAAGGGGGTGCAGATCGAGCACCGCAACACGGTGGCCGTGCTGCGCTGGCTGCACGACCACGTGAGCGACGAGGAGCGGCGCTCGGTGCTCGCCTCCACCTCGGTGTGCTTCGACGTGTCGGTGGCGGAGATCTTCGGCACGTTGTGCTGGGGCGGCACGCTGGTGCTGGTGGAGAACGCGCTCTCGCTGGCGCAGCTGGGCGAGCCCGTGACCACCGTGGCGATGGTGCCCAGCGCCGCGGCCGAGCTGCTGCGCATGGGCGCCATCCCGCCGTGCGTGCGCACGCTGGCGCTGGGCGGCGAGCCGCTGCGCAACGAGCTGGCGCAGCGGCTGTTCGCGCTGGGCCACGTGAGCCGCGTGCTCAACCTGTACGGGCCGACGGAGGACACGACGTATTCCACCTGCAAGGAGGTGGAGCGCGGGAGGACCGCGCCGATGAGCGTGGGCCGCGCGGTGGGCGGCACCACCGCGCGGGTGCTGGACGCGGCGCTGCGGCCGGTGCGCCACGGCGACACCGGCGAGGTGTGGATGGCCGGCGAAGGGGTGACGCGCGGCTACCTGGCCGACCCGCGGATGACCGCCGAGCGCTACCGCCCCGACCCGCTGGGCACCCCCGGCGCGCGGATGTACCGCACCGGCGACCTGGGCCGCGTGCTGCCCGACGGCGACCTGGAGTGCCTGGGACGGATGGACCACCAGGTGAAGGTGCGCGGCTTCCGCGTGGAGCCGGGCGAGATCGAGACGGTGCTCATGGCGCACCCCGCCGTGCGCGAGGCCGCCGTGACCGCCTGGGACGACCGCGGCGAGAAGCGCCTGGCCGCCTGGGTGGTGGCCGAGGGCGACGCTCCCTCCGCGTCGGCGCTGCGCGAGCACGTGCGCGGGCACCTCCCCGAGTACATGGTGCCCGACGCGCTGGCCTTCCTGTCCCAGCTTCCCCACACGCCCAACGGCAAGGTGGACCGGCTGGCCCTCCCCCAGCCGCACCCCGACCGCGAGGCCGCCGGCGAGTACGTGGCGCCCAACACGGCCGACGAGGCGGCGCTGGCGCGCATCTGGAGCGAGGTGCTGGGGATCGACCGGGTGGGGATCCGCGACGACTTCTTCGAGCTGGGGGGGCACTCGCTGCTCGCCACGCAGATCGTGGCGCGCGTGCGCCAGCAGCTGGGGGTGGAGCTGCCGCTGGGCTCGGTATTCGCCATGCCCAACGTGGAGGAGCTGGCGCGCCAGCTGGCCGCCGCCGCCACCGCCATCCCCAGCGACACCCGCATCCCCCGCGCCCCGCGCGACCGGCCGCTGCCGCTCAGCTTTCCGCAGGAGAGCGTGTGGTTCTTCCAGCGGCTCAAGCCCGACATGCGCTCGTACAACTTCCAGGCGACGGTGCGCGTCCGCGGGCCGGTGGACGCGGCGGCGCTGGAACGCGCGCTGGGCGAGATCGTGCGCCGCCACGAGATCTTCCGTACCACCTTTCCCGCGGTGGACGGCGTGCCCGCGCAGGTGGTGCACGAGCCGTGGGCCGTCCACCTTCCGCTGCTGGACCTGACCGGCTTCCACGGAGATGCGCAGCGGGCGGAGATGGAGCGGCTGATGGGGGTGGAGTTCCGCCGCCCCTTCGACATCACCGCGCTGCCGCTGGTGCGCTGGACGCTGTTCCGGCTGGGGCCCAGCGAGCACGTCCTGCTGGCGGTGGAGCAGCACCTGGTGCACGACGGCTGGAGCTTCGCGGTGTTCCTGCGCGAGCTCACCTGCATCTACCCCGCGTACGCGCGCGGCGAGGACCACGGGATGCCCGAGCCGGCGGTGCAGTTCGGCGACTTCGCGGCGTGGCAGCGGGCGTGGATGGAGACGGACGAAGCGCGGCGGCAGCTCGACTGGTGGAAGACGCGCCTGGCCGGCGTGGCGCCCGTGCTGGACCTGCCGGCCGACCGCCACCGCCCGGCCGAGATGAGCTTCCGCGGCAGCGCGCACCGCGTGACGCTGGAGCGCGGGCTCTTCCGCGCGGCCGACGAGTTCAGCCGGCGGCAGGGGGTGACGCTGTTCATGACGCTGTTCGCCGCCTTCGAGGCGCTGATGCACCGCTACACGGGGGAGACCGACTTCTGCGTGGGGAGCGGCGTGGCGGGGCGGCGGCTGCGCGAGAGCGAGGAGCTGATCGGCATGGTGGTCAACACCATCCCCATCCGCGCCGACCTGAACGGCGACCCCACCTTCGCCGAGCTGGTGGAGCGGGTGCGCACGGCGGCGGTGGAGACGTACCAGCGGCAGGACGTGCCCTTCGCCGAGATCGTGGCGGCGGTGCACCCCGAGCGCTCGCGCGGGCACCTTCCCGTCTTCCAGGTGGCGTTCAACTTCCACCACGCCCCGTATCCCGAGATGAAGCTGGGCGACGCGGAGATGGAGGTGACCGAGGGGCTGGCGAACGAATCGGCCAAGTTCGACCTGAACGTGATCGTGATCCCCCGCGCCCACCAGCACGCGGGCGACGAGGTGGTGATGATCTGGGAGTTCGCCGAAGACCTGTTCGACGCGCCCACCGTGCGCCGCATGATCCACCATTTCGAGGCGGTGCTGGGGAGCGCGCTGGAGGACCCCGCCCGGCGCGTGAGCCGGCTGCGGCTGCTGCCGGCTGGCGAGGAGCGGGGCGTGCTGGCGCTGGCGGGCGGAGCGTCGCCGTATCCGCGCGAGGCCACGCTGCACGGGCTGTTCGCCGAGCAGGCGGCACTGCACCCGCTGGCCCCGGCCATCGAGCACGGCGAGCGCGTGGTCACCTATGCCGACCTGGACGCGGAGGCAGGGCGCGTGGCCGTGGCGCTGCGGCGGCTAGGCGTGCGCCCGAGCGACCGGGTGGCGGTGGCGATGGAGCGCTCGCCCGAGATGGTGGCCGCGGCGCTGGGGGTGCTGAAGGCGGGCGCCGCCTACCTTCCCGTGGACCCCGACTACCCGGCCGACCGGGCGGCGTACATGCTGGAAGACTCGGGCGCCGCGGCGGTCGTCGTCCGCGGAGAGGCGCCGCCATCGCTGCGCGGGTGTCCGCTCCCGGTCGTGTCGATGGCCGGGCTCGACGCGCGAGACCATGGCGCGGGGCTGGCGCCGCTGCCGGAGCTGGGCGGCGGCTCGCTGGCCTACGTGGTCTACACCTCGGGCTCCACCGGGCGGCCCAAGGGCAGCCTGATCACCCACCGCGGCGTGACGCGGCTGGTGCGCGGCGCCGACTACCTGCAGCCGCGCGCCGGTGACCGCATCGGCCACGGCGCCGCGCCATCGTTCGACGCGGCCACCTGGGAGATCTGGGCGCCGCTGGCCAACGGCGGCACGCTGGTGGTGGTGGACCGCGACGACCTGCTGAGCCCGCAGCGGCTGGCCCGCGTGGTCCGCGAGAAGCGGATCGCGTCGCTGTTCCTCACCACGGCCGTGTTCAACCACGTGGCCGCCGACGAGCCCGCCGCGCTGGCCCCGCTGCGCGAGGTGATGACCGGCGGCGAGGCGGCCGACCCGGCGGCGTTCCGGCGCGTGCTGGAGGCCGGCCCCGGCACGCGGCTGCTGCACCTGTACGGCCCCAGCGAGGGCACCACCTACGCCACCTGGCACGAGGTGAGCTCGGTGCCTGAGGGCGCCGTGGCGGTGCCCATCGGCGGGCCGGTGGCCAACACGCGGCTGTACGTTCTGGACGAAGCGCTGCGGCCGCTGCCCAGCGGGGTGCCGGGCGAGCTGTACGTGGCGGGCGACGGGCTGTCGCTGGGCTACCACGGCCGGCCGGGGCTCACCGCCGCGCGCTTCAGCCCCGACCCGTTCGGCCACGCGGGCGGGCGGATGTACCGCACCGGCGACCGGGTGCGCTGGCACGGCGGCGTGCTGGAGTTCCTGGGCCGCGGCGACGACCAGGTGAAGGTGCGCGGCTTTCGCGTGGAGCCGGGCGAGATCGCGGTGGTGCTGCGCGAGCACCCGGGGGTGGCCGACGCCGCCGTGGTGGCGCGCGAGGACGTGCCGGGCGACCGCTACCTGGCCGCCTACTTCGCCGCCGCGCCCGGGCGCCCGGTGACCGCCGCCGAGCTGCGCGAGCACCTGGGCGCGCGGCTCCCGGCGTGGATGGTGCCCGCGGTGTTCGTGGCCATGGACGCGATCCCGCTGACGGCCAACCAGAAGGTGGACCGCCGCGCGCTGCCGCGCCCCGACCTGGCCGCCGACCCGGCCGGCGCGTCGTTCTCGGCGCCCGCCACCGAGACCGAGGCCGCGGTGGCCGAGATCTGGCGCGAGGTGCTGCGGCTGGACGAGGTGGGCGCCACCGACGACTTCTTCGACCTGGGCGGCCACTCGCTCAAGGCCACGCGCATCCTCACCCGGGTGGGCGCGCGGCTGGGGGTAGAGCTGCCGGTGGGCGTGATCTTCGACCATCCCACCGTGCGCGGGATCGCCGCGCTGGTGGACGAGCAGCGGGCGCGGGCCGACGAGCCCGACGAGGAGCTGCTGGCGTGGCTGGAGCGCCTGAGCGACGAGGAGGCCGAGCGCCTGGCCGAGCGGTAGGGCGGAGCGGGTTCCGCATCGCCTCGATCGGGGGGACGGGGATTTCCCTCTCGACGCGATCGGCGGTGCGGCTCGAGTCTCGGAACCGCATGAATCGTCGCGGCAGCAGGACCTGCTGGATGTCACACAGAGGCACGGAGACACAGAGAACAGACCGCAGTTCTCTGTGTCTCTGTGCCTCTGTGTGAGAAAGCAGTTCAGCCGATATGGTAGGAGATGGGGATTCGAGCGGGAGGGCGGACACTCTCGCCACGAACGCGGGGGCGACGCCATATTGGGTGCTCCACCCGGCCCGCCTCGCCGGCCTGGTGCCATCTCCCCGCGCGCCGCCTCGCCCCGCACGATGACCCACGTCTCCACCGCCGCGCCGCCGTCCGACCGTCCATACCCTGCCTCGGACGAAGCCACCCTGCACGCGCTGCTGGAGCGCGTGGCCGAGCGCGGTCCGCATGCGGTGGCGCTGGTGGACGGGGCGCGGGAGATCACCCACGACGGGCTGCATCGCCGCGCGAACCGGCTGGCGCACCACCTCCGCGCGCTGGGGGTGGGGCTGGAGACGCCGGTGGCCGTGCTGCTGGAGCGCACGGTGCGGCTCCCCGTGGCGCTGCTGGCGGTGCTCAAGGCGGGCGGCGCCTACCTGCCGCTGGAGATCACGCTGCCGACCGCGCGACTGCGCTACATGCTGGCCGACGCCGGCGTGCGGCTGCTGCTGACCGACGAGAAGACGTGGGACGCGCTGCGGGGCGAGCTCACGGCGGAGGGGTGGGACGGCCGCGTGGTGTGCCTGGACCGCGACGCCGCGCAGATCCGCATTCATCCCCAGACCGCGCCCCCGGACGTCGCGCACCCCGATTCGCTGGCGCAGCTGATCTACACCAGCGGCAGCACCGGCGCGCCCAAGGGGAGCATGATCCCCCATCGCGCCATCCCCGGCTTCGCCGACCGCTACCTGGAGCTCGCCGCCCCCGGGCGCCAGGGCGGGCGCGAGGCGTGGCTGCAGGCTTCGTCCGTCTCGTGGGACGCGCTCACGCTGGAGCTGTGGACGCCGCTGCTGCGCGGCGCGTGCACCGTCCTCTACCCTCCCGAGCCGGGCGGGGTGAGCGCGGCGGGGGTGGCGCGACTGGTGGAGCGGCACGGGGTGGACGTCCTCTTCCTCCCGCCCTCGTTCTTCGGCGCGCTGCTCGACGCGGCGCCCGAGGCGCTGGCGCGCGCGCGGCTGATCCTGGTGGGTGGCGACGTCTTCTCCCCCGCCGAGGCGCGGCGGGCCGTGGCGCGGCTGCCGCGCACCCGCATCGTCAACCTCTACGGGCCGTCGGAGTGCACGGTGGCGGCGACCGCCTACGCGCTGCCGCCCACCGCCCTGGAGGTGGGCGACGGGCCGGTGCCGCTGGGCGCGCCGGTGGGCGACCGCCGCGTGTACCTGGTGGACGCGGGGCTGCGCGAGGTGGCGCGCGGCGGCACCGGCGAGCTGTGCATCGGCGGGCCGGGGGTGGCGCGCGGGTACCGGGGGCGGCCCGCCCTCACCGCCGAGCGCTTCGTGCCCGACCCGTTCTCGCGCGTGCCCGGCGCGCGCATGTACCGCACCGGCGACACGGTGCGCAGGACCGCGGACGGCACCCTCCACTTCGTGGGCCGGGCCGACCGGCAGGTGAAGGTGCGTGGCTTTCGCGTGGAGATCGGCGAGGTGGAGGCGGTGCTGGCGTCGCACGCCGCCGTGCGCCAGGCCGCGGTGGTGGCCCACGGAGCGGGCGCCGCGCGGAGGCTGGCGGCCTACGTGGCCCTTCGCGACGCGGCGCTGGATACGCCTGCCTACGCGCCGGGCGAGACGCCGGTGGACGCGGCGGCGCTGGCGGCGTGGATGCGCGAGCGCGTGCCCGACTACGAGGTGCCGTCCACCTTCACGGTGATGGACGCGCTCCCGCTGGGCGCCACCCACAAGGTGGACCGCGCCGCCCTCCCGGTGCCGGTGGCCGAGCACGCGTCGTCCGGGGACGCCGATCCCGGCGTGCGCGTCGGCCGCGCGGGGTGGACGGCGGAAGAGGCCGCCGTCGCGCGGATCTGGGCCGAGGTGCTGGGCCTGGGCCAGGTGGGGCCGGCGGACGAGTTCTTCGCGATCGGCGGCCATTCGCTGGCGGCGGCGCAGGTGGCGGCGCGCGTGCGGCAGGAGCTGGGCGCCCCGCTCGCCGCCGCCGACGTGTTCGCGCACCCCACCGTGGCCGCGCAGGCGCGGCGCATCGCGGAGACGGTGGCGGAGTCGCGCGCGTCCATTTCACCGACGATTCCGCGCGCGGAGCGCGGGGGCGACCTGCCGCTGTCGCCGGGGCAGGAGGCCGTGTGGTTCTTCCAGCAGCTGCGGCCGGGGATGGGCTCGTACACCTTCCGCGCGACCGTCCGCGTCAGCGGGGCGGTGGACGCGGAGGTGATGGCGCGCACGCTGGGCGAGATCGTGCGCCGTCACGAGATCTACCGCACCACCTTCCACGAGGTGGACGGCGCGCCGGTGCAGCGCATCCATCCCCCGTCGCCCGTCCCCCTGCCGCTGATCGACCTGTCCGGCGCGACGGCGGATGCGGTGGACGCGCGGGTGCGGGAGGTGTTTGCCGCGCCGTTCGACCTGGCGAACGGGCCCACCGTGCGCTGGGCGCTCCTCCGCGTGTCGGCAGACGAGCACCTGCTGACCGTGCACGAGCATCACCTGGTGCACGACGGGTGGTCGTTCGCGCTGTTCCTGCGCGAGCTCACCTCCATCTACACCGCGTTCGCCGAGGGCCGCCCCTCGCCGCTGGCCGAGCCGGCGCTGCAGTGGGCCGACTTCGCGCTGTGGCAGCGCGAGTGGCTGCGCGGCGACCAGGCGCGGGGGCAGGTCGAGTGGTGGCGGCGCGCGCTGGAGGGGGTGCCGCCCTCGCTGGAGCTGCCCGCCGACCGGCCGCGCCCCGAGGAGATGAGCTTCCGCGGCGGCGCGCACCGCGTCCACCTCCCGCGCGAGCTGTACGCCGCGGCCGAGGCGTTCGGGCGGGCGCGCGGGGCCACGCCGTTCATGACGCTGTTCGCCGCCTTCCAGGCGCTGCTGCACCGCTACACGGGCGAGACGGACTTCTGCGTGGGCAGCGCCGTGGCCGCCCGCCAGCCGCCCGAGACGCGCGACATGGTGGGGATGGTGGTGAACACCATCCCCCTGCGCGCCAGCCTGGACGGCGACCCCGGCTTCGGCGAGGTGCTGGGGCGCGTGCGCGCCCACGTGGTGCAGGCCTATGCGCGCGAGGGCGTGCCCTTCGCCGAGATCGTGGCCGCCGCGGCGCCCGAGCGCTCGGCCGGGCACCTGCCGCTGTATCAGACGGTGTTCTCGTTCCACCACGCGCCCTACCCCCGGCTGGCGCTCCCCGGCGCCACGCTGCGGGTGGAGGAGGGGCTGGCGAGCGGCTGGGCCAAGCTCGACCTGAACGTGATCGTGATCCCGCGGGCGCAGCAGGGCGCGGGAAGCGAGGTGGTGATGATCTGGGAGTTCGCCGAAGACCTGTTCGACGCGGCCACGGTGCGGCGGATGATCGGCCACTTCCAGGCGCTGCTGGCCGGCGCGCTCGCCAACCCCGGCGTCCCCATCTCCCGCCTTCCCCTCACCGCCGCAAGCGAGACGCGCAAGCTCCTGCGCCTGGCCGGCGCGCCCACGGCGTATCCGCGCGAGTCGACGGTGCACGCGCTGTTCGCGGCGCAGGCGCGTCGTGCCCCCCATGCGGTCGCCTTGCGCGACGGCGGCGGGGAGATGACGTACGCCGCGCTCGACACAGCCTCCGCTCGCCTGGCCGGGCGGCTGCGCGCGCTGGGCGCCGGCGCCGAGGCGCGCGTGGCGGTGGCGATGGAGCGTTCGGCGGCGATGGTGACGGCGTTCCTGGCCGCGCTCCGCGCCGGCGCCGCCTACGTGCCGCTGGACCCGTCGCACCCCGCCGAGCGGCTGGCCTACGTGCTGGAGCAGTCGGGCGCCACCGTCCTGGTGGTGCGCGGCGAGGTGCCGCCGTCGCTCGCCGGATGGACCGGCCCCGTCGTCCGCTTCGACGCGCTGATGGCGGAGCCCGCCGACGATCCGGAGTTCGAGCCGGCGCCGGCGGTGGCCCAGTCGCTCGCCTGCGTGCTCTACACCTCGGGCTCCACGGGGCGGCCCAAGGGCGTGGCGATCGTGCACCGCGCCATCATCCGCGTGGTCAAGGGTGCCGACTACCTGCAGCTGGGCCCGGCGGACGTGGTGGCCCAGGTCACCACGCCGTCGTTCGACGTGTCGCTGTGGGAGATGTGGGGCGCGCTGCTGAACGGCGCGCGGCTGGTGGTGATCGGCCGCGAGGAGATCCTGTCGCCCCCCGCCTTCGCCCGGCGGCTGCGGGAGGACGGCGTCACCGCGCTCTTCCTCACGCCCACGGGGCTGCGGCAGGTGGTGGCCGAGGTGCCCGATGCCTTCGCGGGCGTGGCCAACCTGCTGCTGGGCGGCGAGGCGCTGGAAGCGCCCGTGCTGCGCCGCGTGCTGGAAGCCGGCGCGCCCGGGCGGCTGCTGAACGCCTACGGACCCACCGAGAGCACCACCTACGCCTCGTGGCACCTGGTCGACTCCGTGGCGCCCGGCGCGGCCACGGTGCCCATCGGCCGGCCCGTGTCGAACACCACGCTCCACGTGCTGGACGCGGCGCTGCGCCCGGCGCCGGTGGGGGTGCCCGGCGAGCTGTACATCGGCGGCGACGGGCTGGCGCGCGGCTACCTGGGCCGCCCCGCGGCCACGGCCGAGCGCTTCGTGCCCGACGCCGTCTCGGGCGCCTGGGGCGCGCGGCTCTACCGGACCGGAGACAGGGCGCGGTGGCGTGCCGACGGGGAGCTGGAGTACCTGGGCCGGCTCGACCAGCAGGTGAAGGTGCGCGGCTTTCGCGTGGAGCCGGGCGAGATCGAGGCGGTGCTGCGCGCCCACCCCGCCGTGCGCGACGCCGCCGTGGTGCCGCGCGACGACGGCGGCGAGCGCTGGCTGGCCGCCTACGTGGCCGTCGACGCTGCGTCAGCCGAGCCGGGCAGATCTGGCGTGCCGGCCGAGCTGGCATCGTCGGACTTGTCGGACCTGGCGGTTTCGTTGGACTCGTCGGTTCCATCAGACGCGTCCGACGGCGCGGGCCGGGTAGATGTGGCCGCGTTGCGTGCCTGGTGCGCCGAGCGGCTGCCGGTGTGGATGGTGCCGGCGACGTTCACGCTGATGGACGCGCTGCCGCACACCGCCAGCGGCAAGCTCGACCGCCGCGCGCTCCCCGACCCCGGCCTGCCCGCGCCCGCGGCAGGCGCCGGCTGGGAGGCGCCCGCCACCCCCACCGAGCGCGCGGTGGCCGAGATCTGGAGCGAGGTGCTGAGCGTGGAGCGCGTGGGCGCCACCGACGACCTGTTCGACCTGGGCGGCCATTCGCTGAAGGCCACGCGCATCCTCAACCGCATCGCCGCGCGGCTGGGCGTGCAGCTCGCGGTGGGGCAGATCTTCGCGCACCCCACCGTGCGCGGGCTGGCGGCCCGGGTGGACGAGCAGCTCGCCGCCGCCGGCCAGGCCGAGGAGGCGCTGCTGGCCTGGCTCGAAACGCTCAGCGACGAAGACGCCGAGCGGATTCTGGCCGAGCGCGCCGGCGGGTAGCGGGTCCACCGGGTGGAGGCGGCCGCCCTCCCCGGCTTCTCCCCTATCCGCCGATGCCAGAATGGCGGCTTCCGTCGACTGCGGTGCGTCGGGCGACATCGGGGCTCGGCCGCCGCGCCGCCGCGAAGGGCTCGCGATTCAGGGCGCGTGGCGTGTGACTGGTGCGCTCCTTTCCGCGATCCGTCACAGCGGCGCCCTGGAACATCTGGTCCAAAAGGGCTCCACGCGTTAGCATGAACTGCGTGTGGTGGCGCTTGGGTACGGGTAGGCCGCTTTGGGGCCGGTGGGCGGATGCGAAAATGTCTGCGCCGTCACACGCGGATGTGCACTCCGTATCAGATCGGCCCAATGGTGCGGGGGTGATTCAAAACGGGCGGGTTGGGTGTTAGATTGCCCGGCCTCCGCGACAGCGGGGGGACACGCACGGACCCGTCGTTCCAGAATCGCCCAGGCCGCTCGCTTGAACCAACCGCTCGAACCCAAGCCCACGCCTCGCGAGACGCTCCGCGAGCTGCGCCCGTTCCTGGTGATCTGGGCGGGGCAGCTGGTGTCGGCGCTGGGCTCGGGGCTCACCGCCTTCGCGGTGCCCGTGGCCGTGTACGAGCGCACGCGCTCGCCCGAGCAGCTGGGGCTGCTGATGCTGGCGTGGATGGTCCCCTCGCTGCTGCTGGCGCCGATCGCCGGCACCCTGGTGGACCGCTGGGACCGCCGCCGCGTGCTGATCGTGGCCGACACCGGCGAGGCGGTGCTCACGCTGGCCATGGCCGCGCTGGTGCTCAACGGCCACTTCGAGGTGTGGTACCTGTTCATCACCTCGGTGGCCGCGTCGCTGATCGCGGCCTTCCAGGAGCCCGCCTTCGCCGCGTCCATCAGCTCGCTGGTGCCGCGCCGGCACTATGCGCGCGCGGTGAGCCTGATGCAGCTGATGTGGCCCGCCAGCATGATCGTGGCGCCGCTGCTGGGCGGCGCGCTGCTGGTCACGCTGGGGCTGGGCGGCATCATGGCGGTGGACGGGCTGTCGTACCTGGCGGCCATCGCCGGCCTGCTGCTGGTGCGCATCCCCCGCCCCGCGCCGGTGCCCGCGGCGGCCGACGACGTGGCGGACGACGGGCCGCGCTGGCGCGCGGCGCTGCGCCGCTTCGGGCGCGAGGCGGCGATGGGCTACCGCTTCCTGCGCTCGCAGCGCGGGCTGTTCGGGCTGGTGGTGCTGTTCGCGCTGGGCAACTTCTGGAGCGGCTTCATCAACCCGCTGCTGGCGCCCATGGTGCTCGCCTTCACCCGGCCCGTGCAGCTGGCCACCATTCAGGCCGTGGTGGGCTTCGGCGCGGTGCTGGGGGGCGTGGCGGTGGGGGTGTGGGGCGGGCCGCGGCGCCGCATCGTGGGGGTGATCGCCGCGCTGGCGGTGGGCGGCTTGTGCACGGTGGCGATGGGGCTGCGGCCCTCGCTGCCGCTGATCGCCGGCGCCGTGTTCGTGTGGGCGCTCACCTCGCCCATGCTGGCCGCCAGCAGCTCGGCGGTGTGGATGAGCAAGACGCCGCAGGCGCTGCTGGGCCGCGTGTTCGCCGCGCGCCGCATGATCTCGATGGGGATGATGCCGCTGGCGGTGCTGATCGCGGGCCCCCTGGCGCAGCGCGTGTTCGAGCCGGCGATGGCCCCCGGCGGAGCGCTGGCCGGCTCGGTGGGCGGCGCCATCGGCGTGGGCCCGGGGCGCGGCATCGCGCTGATCTTCCTGCTGGTGGGCACGCTGATGACGCTCACGGCGGTGGGCGGCTGGCTGGTGCCGGCGATCCGCCACGTGGAGCGCGACGTGCCCGACGCGCCCCACGCCGACCCGAACGCCGGCGCCCCGCCCGCCGCGGGGCCCGGCTCCGCGGACGAGACGGGGTCCGTGGACAGGCCCGGGCCGGCAGACCGGCCCGGGCGCGCCGAGATGGCCGCGGCCGACTGAGGCGGCATCCCGGCGAGACGAATGGCAGTCGCGGCGCCCGCGCCGCATGGTTCCCGTACACGCAGTTCAACCGATCCACCCTGTCAAGCGAGACCTGGAGATGAGCGACGAGCGCGAAGACACTACCATCTACATGGCGGTGGTGAACGACGAGGAGCAGTACTCGATCTGGCCGGCCGACCGCGAGCTGCCGCTGGGCTGGCGCGACGCGGGCAAGCACGGCCTCAAGGCCGAGGTGCTGGCGTGGATCGAGGAGGTGTGGACCGACATGCGCCCGCTCTCGCTGCGCAAGAAGATGGAAGAGGCCGGCCTGGGCTGAGCCCACGCCCTTTCGTGCCCGAGCGCCGGCCGGGAGCACTGCCTCCCGGCCGCGCTCGTGTTCTGCCCGTGCGCGGCGACGGCGAACGAACCTGACGGCGCCGCGTGACGAATCAACCACGACGGACGGAAGACCGATGACGGACGTGCAGACCGGGCCGCGCACCGTGGGCGTGGTGGGCGCCGGCGTGATGGGGGTGGGGGTGGCGCAGAACCTGGCGCAGACCGGCCACCGCGTGCTGCTGGTGGACGTGAGCGAGGCCGTGCTGGAGCGCGCGCGCGCCGAACTGGAGCGCAGCCTGCGCTTCCACGGCATGTTCTCGGGGCAGAAGGGCGGCCCCAGGCCCGCCGAGGTGATGGCGCGCATCACCTTCGCCACCGGCTACGACGGCTTCGAGCAGGCCGACTTCGTGGTGGAGAACGTGACCGAGAAGTGGGAGCTGAAGAGCCCCATCTACCCCGTGCTGGACGAGGCCTGCCCGCCGCACGCCTGCTTCGCGGCCAACACCTCGGCCTATTCCATCACCCGCATCGGCTCGCTGACCCAGCGCCCCGACCGGGTGCTGGGGATGCACTTCATGAACCCGGTGCCGCTGAAGCCCACCGTGGAGGTGATCCGCGGCTTCCACACCAGCCCCGAGACCATCGGCACCGCGCAGGCGCTGCTCGCGGCGATGGGCAAGGAGGGCATCGTGGTGAACGACATGCCCGGCTTCGTGTCGAACCGGGTGCTGATGCTCACCATCAACGAAGCCGTGTGGCTGGTGCAGGACCAGGTGGCCACGGCGGAAGACGTGGACCGCATCTTCGTGACCTGCTTCGGCCACAAGATGGGCCCGCTGGCCACCGCCGACCTGATCGGCCTGGACACCATCCTCTACAGCGTCGAGGTGCTGCACGAGAGCTACGGCGACCCCAAGTTCCGCCCCTGCCCGCTGCTGAAGAAGATGGTGGACGCGGGGCTGCACGGGCGCAAGAACGGCCGCGGGTTCTTCGAATACGGCGCGGGCGCCGGGGCGTGACCGAGTACGAGAGTACGAGAGTACGAACGGATTTCGACGCGTGACGAACCGCTTTTCGCCGTCGAAGTCCGCGAAGGCGGACTGTGTGCCGTTGTAGCCGCGAGTTCACTCGCATATCCCCACACGAATGCTGGGGTTCTGCGGTGGATGCCTGCGATTCCAATGGATGCCGCTATCCGGCGCTGGATACCACGGGTGACGCCCCGGGGATCACGTACGCTGAACGGCTTCGAGTCGCCTGCTGAACGCTCGGCCCGTGTTTCCGAGCGGGAATGACCATCTACCACCATTCGTGAGATGACGAACGACGAGATCAAGGCCCGGGTGCGCGAGTTCGTGTCGCGCTTCTTTCGCGGGCACGACCTGCAGGACAACGAGGACCTGTTCGCCACCGGCTACGTGAACTCGATGTTCGCCATGCAGCTGGTGCAGTTCGTGGAGAGCGACTTCGGCCTGACCGTGGAATCGGAAGACCTGGAGCTCGACAACTTCCGCTCGCTCGACGCCATCACCGCGCTGGTGCAGCGCAAGAGCGGCGCGGCGGTGTGACCGGCCCGGTGTCCTCCCCCGCGCCATCTGCGCCATCTGCGCCGTCTGCGCCATCCGTGTCGACCGATGCTAAGGCCGATGCCGACGCCGGACTGCGCATGGAGCTGAGCCCCGGGCAGGAAGCCGCGCGCGCCGCGTTCGCCGCCTACGTGGCCGAGCACGTGACGCCGCACGCCGGCGCGTGGGACCGCGATGCGGCCACCCCGCGCGAGGCGATCGACCGGCTCGCGGCCACCGGCTGGCTGGGCGCGGTGATTCCCGCGGCGCAGGGCGGGGCAGGGATGGACTGGGTGACCTTTGGGCTGCTCAACGAGGAGCTGGGCCGCGGCTGCTCGTCCATCCGCTCGCTGCTGACGGTGCACAGCATGGCCAGCCACGCCGTGCTGCGCTTCGGCAGCCGCGCGCAGAAGGAGCGCTGGCTCCCGCTCCTCGCCCGTGGCGAGGCCATCGGCGCCTTCGCGCTCAGCGAGCCGAACGTTGGGAGCGACGCGTCTGCCGTGGAGACCGTGGCCACGAAGGACGGCGACGGCTGGGTGCTGGACGGGCGGAAGAAGTGGACGACCTATGGCCAGGTCGCCGACGTCTTCCTCCTCTTCGCCAAGGCGGAGGGGAAGCCGGTGGCGTTCCTGGTGGAGCGCGATTCTCCTGGACTGACGGTGGAGCCGCTGCGCGGGATCACCGGCACGCGCGCGTCGATGCTGGCCGAGCTGCGCCTGGACGGCTGCCGCGTGCCGGCCGAGGCGCGGCTGGGCGGCGTGGGCTTCGGGCTGGGGATCGCCGTGGCCACCCTGGAGGTGGGCCGCTACAGCGTGGCCTGCGGCACCGCCGGGATCGTCCGCGCCTGCCTGGACGCGTCGCTGGCCTATGCGGGCGAGCGCGTGCAGTACGGCGTGCCCATCGGCCAGCACCAGCTGGTGCAGCGGATGCTGGCGGGGATGGCGGCGGGCGCACGCGCGGCGCACTGGCTGTGCCTGCGCGCCGGCTGGCTGCGCGACGCGGGCGACCCCGCGGCCACGCACGAGACCTTCGTGGCCAAGTACTTCGCCAGCACCGCCGCCACCCAGGCCGCGCTCGACGCGGTGCAGATCCACGGCGCCAACGGCTGCAGCGAGGACTTCCCCGTCGAACGCTACCTGCGCGACAGCCGGGTGATGGAGATCATCGAGGGGAGCACGCAGATCCAGGAGGTCGCCATCGCCCGCGGCGAGCTGGCGGCGGCCCCTCGTCCCTGATCCCCGCATCCCGGCCCGCGGGGGAGAAGCGATGACGCCGGGCGGGCGCGGCCCGGCTGTTCCCGGCGCAGGCGCCGCGCGCGGCGACCCCATCGGCCGTGGCACCGGCGTAGTGTTCGGCCGGTCCGACACGTAGGTTGAAGGGCGCGACCCGCTTTCCGCCTCACCCGTAACCCGACGCACGATGAGCCTGGACGAACGCGAGGACACCACCGTCTACCGGGTGGTGATGAACCAGGAGGAGCAGTACTCGATCTGGCCGGTCGGCCGCGAGCTTCCGGCGGGCTGGAGGGACGAGGGCTTCCAGGGAAACAAGCAGGCATGCCTCGAGCGCATCCAGGAGATCTGGACGAACATGCGGCCGATTCCGCCGCGGCGGAGGGCGGGGGACGCAGCGGGGCAGGGCGAAGCCTGATGAAGCCTCCCGCATCGTCTCGCCCCAGCCCCTGGGTGGTGCTGCCGCGCCCCAACCCGGCCGCGCGCCTGCGGCTGTTCTGCTTCCCCTACGCCGGCGGCGGCGCCTCGATCTTCGCGCAGTGGCCGCGCCTGCTGCCGCCCGAGGTGGAGGTGGTGGCCGTGCAGCTCCCCGGGCGCGAGAACCGCATCGGCGAGGCGCCGATCCCCGACCTGGGCGAGCTGACCGCCCGCTTCGGCGAGGTGCTGGCGCCGTTCATGGACCGGCCGTTCGCCTTCTTCGGCCACAGCAACGGCGGCCTGATGGCGTTCGAGCTGACGCGCCTGCTGCGGCGCGAGGGGCGCACCCTGCCGGTGCACCTGGTGGCTTCGGGGCGGCCGGCGCCGCAGCTGGAGATGGAGGGGCCCAAGCTGCACGCGCTCCCCGAGGACGAGTTCCGCGACATGCTGCGGCGCTTCAACGGCACCCCCGAGGAGGTGCTGCAGAACGAGGAGATCATGTCGCTGATCACCCCCATGCTGCGCGCCGACTTTTCGCTGGGCGAGACCTACGAGTACACGCCCGGGCCGCCGCTCTCCGTGCCGCTCTCGGCCTATGGCGGCGAGGCCGACGACGAGGTGCCGGCGTGGCAGGTGGAGGCGTGGCGCGAGCAGGCGGCGGGCCCGTTCCGGGTGGTGATGTTCCGCGGCGGCCACTTCTTCATCAACGAGAACCGCGACGAGGTGATGGCCGAGCTCTCGCGCGACCTGCGCGGCGTGCTGGCGCGACTGGGCGCGTACCCCGCCCATGCCTGACGCGTGGGCGCCCGGCCCCGAGCGCCCCGTGCCGGCGCCGGGCGAGGTGCACGTGTGGCGCGCGTCGCTGGCGCTGCCGCCGGGCGAGCTGGCGGCGCTGCACGACCTGATCTCGGACGAGGAGCGCCTGCGTGCCGGGCGCTTTCGTTTTGAGGTGCACCGCGGCCGCTTCATCGCCGGGCGCGGCATCCAGCGGCGGGTGCTGGCGCGCTACCTGGGCGCTCATCCCGCCGCGCTGCGCTACCGCCTGGCGCACCACGGCAAGCCGTCGCTCGACGCGCCGTGGGACGCCGCCGGCCTGCGCTTCAACGTGTCCAACGCCGAGGACGGGCTGCTGATCGCCGTGAGCCTGGGCCGCGAGCTGGGAGTGGACCTGGAGGCCGTGCGCACCCTGGGCGACCGCGACGACGTGGCGCGCCGCTTCTTCTCCGCGCCCGAGAACGAGGTGTACGACACCATCGACCCGGCCCAGCGCGATGCGGCGTTCTTCACCTGCTGGACGCGCAAGGAGGCGTACATCAAGGCGCTGGGCGAGGGGCTGTCGATGCCGCTCGACTGCTTCGACGTGACGCTGCGCCCCGGCGAGCCCGCGCGCCTGCTGGCCACCCGCGGCAACCCCGCCGAGATCGACCGCTGGACGCTGCGCGAGCTGGACCCCGGCCCCGGCTGGATGGGCGCCGTTGCCGTGGAAGGCGACCCCGCCTGGGAGATGCGCCTGTACGACTGGGACCCCGCCCGGCCGATGGTCGCGTCGGGTGGGTGACGCTTGGGCCGCTGGCGCGGAGTACGCGCAGATGCGCGCTCTCAGATCCGCGCTGCCACGATCATTGCCCGCGACGGCGCGCGCACACCCCCCACACAGCTTCCTGATAACACGCTGAACAAGCGCGTTATCCCGCCGTCACGCGTGGATACACGTGTATCGCCAACGCAACTCGCACCGCGTTGGGTTGTATGGGTTGGATTTACTGGCGATTGAGCAGCGCGAAAAGACCAACCGGTAGCCGCAGCCTAACAATCGGCTGCAGGGGATGCGGGGCCGTCCATGCTTTCGAACCGGACGAGAGTCTTGCGCGCCGACCCCGCACCCCTGACCCTTGCTCCGTTAGGCCGCTGGGCAAGCATCGCGGCAGCCGCAGGTGATTTTTCCGTGGCCGCTCCTGCGTGAAATGCATTTGGAGAATTGATCGTGTCCCACGACTGCGAGGCTACGATCCGCCACCCAGTTCCTCAACCCACATAAAGTGACCCATGGCAGAACTCGGCTTCGATGTATCTGTTTTTGATCCCGTACTTCCCTCTCGTCGGATCTCTGTGTCGCAGCCAGGGTTTGACACTTGGCACGATCATACGCTCATACTTCGGCACGTACGTGAGAGGCTCCCGGCGGTTCGGTCCGGCCCGAGCAGGTCGGTGCGACTATCTGGGGGCATGGGATTGACCGTGGAATCGATCGAGCTTGGTGTTGTGATCGGCAGCATCGTTATTGAGCAACTTGAAGTCCTTGTCGTCGATGAAGGATACCACGACATACTATTCGGGAGCGACATCTTTCAGCACGTGTTCGATGTCGGTAGCACAGAACACGGTGATGTTCGTGTATCCTCCGAGCGAAAGGATGATCCGAGAGCGCTCGCGATTGAGTTGTATCCTTTGGACGGTCCTATTGAGTTGCGGCGGTTCACAGAATTCTTGGACGCTCAACGCCGATTGCATAACATCGCCCTGCTCGCCCAAGGCCAAGTATCCGCTACTGCTGCGACTATTGATTCGATTCTTTACGATGATAAGGAAATCCCACCGCACCTGCGGCTAAACTTAGCTTGGATCGATAGCGGGTCTATCTGGGTGACACTGACATCCGGCTCGCGAGCGGCCCTGACTTACGCGGGACGTTTCTTTCAGACTGGCGCGCGGGCGAAGCTCGCACAGGAAGTGGCTGCTGCGCAGGAGGCCGACAACCGCGCCCAGATCAGCGATGCGGTTAGAAGTGCCACAATCGAAACTGCAAAGGCAGAGCAGGAGCGTTTGAGGGCTGAAAATATCGCTGGTACGTATCGGGTGTGGCGTGAGGAAGCGCTCCAGCAAATCGAGTTCATGGACGACCTCTTGGCTCGTGTTGAAGATCCGCAAATCCGAGACTTACTTCGACAAAAGCGCGACCAAGCCATCAGGAGCATGGTTTCTCAACCTCTGATGCCCGTCGTTCGAAACGTGCCACACGAGCCGGAAACTAGGTCTGACTTCTTGCTGCCGCCGCCGCGGTGACCTCAGGGCAGCGGCCTAACAATCGGCTGCAGGGGATGCGGGGCCTTGCATGGTTTCAGCCGGACGAAAGTCTTGCGCGACGGCCCCGCACCCCTGACCCTTGTGTCGTTCTATGAGAGCGATTGTCAAGGACGCACTCCCCCACGGCTGATTGCGCCCATTCTTCCGCCCTGGCAA
>Ga0070686_100000213_pt1 | contig 40267 bp, 72 predicted proteins | sample KBSS23LmetaG_FD_65654 | JGI IMG/M metagenome (GOLD analysis project Ga0070686, IMG submission 65654) | Switchgrass rhizosphere microbial communities from Kellogg Biological Station, Michigan, USA - KBS S2-3L metaG | ecosystem: Host-associated > Plants > Roots > Rhizosphere ...
AATACTGGTGGATTGGGAAGATTTGAAAGAAATGGCATTTGTAAATTATATGGACCAGCAGATCCATCCCCTACAGGCGAGCCCACAAGCGTTTGCATATACATAGGCCAAATCGAGTTGAACAACTGTCTTTCTGTATAAAAAGCAATAGGGATACCATCAACAAATGCCTCACCTGTAAATCCTTGATAAACTGGAAAAGAGGCGATTTGTTGGGCGCCTGGTTCTACTTGTATGTCATAAAGTGGAATATTGTATTGATCAACACCAGGTTGTGTTTGAAACTGATATTTAGTCTTTAAATCAAATAATTGAATACGTGCATCAACATCCATTAGCCAGAAGCGATTCACGTAATCAATTAAAAGATTATCAGTTATTTCTGCGTTGGAAGTAGATTTGATAATTCTTCGAATGTAAGTTAAGATATCCTGAAGTAAGTTCAATTCAATTCCTTTTAGAAGCTATGCGCTCCCATAAATACAGATTTAGTTGAACTTACTGGCAATGCATCTAGTCGTTGAATAGTATTATCAACTACCATAGCACCATAATATTGACCAGCACCATCTTGACCAGTAGTTGTATGTTGATCCATTACTAGCCTATGATACTTGCAGCCCTTAATTCTTTCTGCGACATGTCTTGGCGCCCAAATAGGTTTATTTACTGGCACTTTCCAGAATTCGGATGGCATTCCAGGAAATGGTTTAGTCCAAAATTCTAAAATTTCACCAATAATTTCTTTGTTTTCAGCAGTAAATCGAACATATTCCGTACTGAAATTAAAATCCCTTCGCCATTTTTCATCGAATTTTTCTTTACTAGCAATAGATCTTGCAGGTTTTAAATAAATGTCTTTGGATTTTTCAATTTCACTTTGAGATAATTTTGTTTGCGGTTCAACTTCTTTAACGGGCGCTTGATTCATCCGATCTAAAGTCATTTTCTGAATATTGTTATCAAAATTATCGAACTGTTCTGTCAATTTCTCTAGTTCTGAATCTGCTACTTTTGGCTTAGGTTTTTTTTCTTCAGTCATTGTAAAACCTTTAAGGTGATATATTAAGGAAACTTCCTGGTACATATGTACCTAAATTCACATTACCAGAAGAGTTTATATTTCCACTATTGATATTTCCAATTGCAAGAATTTGGGGCTGTGTGGGTTGCGTCGAAGTTTGAAATAAATCATAGGATGATGAATCTATCTTGACTGTCACTTGATTTGCTGCGGGAATATTAATTACATATCCTGCCTGTTCATTTAACTGTCTTGTGCCATTTGCTTGTGGAATAATGAATCTTACAAGTTGGCCAATGACATAATTGCAATCAGTAGTTGTAGTAACTAATGTTGTTTGTCCTAACGTAATTGCAGAAATAAAGAATTGATTGGGTTGGTAAAATTGAGGTTCAATAGGAGGGTTGGAATAGAGGGGAATTGGGTAAGAAATTACCTGCTTTTGAGCCATATTTACCTTATTAAAAATTGATGCTCCTTTTTTAAGGGAGCACCAAATTGTTATCTATTGCGGTAATGAAATATCGTGCAAGTATGCTCGCCAATAAATCACATCGCCAGCAGTTCCTAACAGAACAGCTGAAGCATCGCCTTCTGATACACCAGGACCAATAATGAAGCCTTGAGAGGTATTATTTACATAAGCCCCTTGGATTGCAGGTCCATTAATTGTATTAGTTCTAGTTGTACCAATTTGAACAGAATATGGAGGAGGATATAGAACCGATCCATTAGAGATCTGAACACCACCACTATTGACATCGCCTACTGCTACTATCTGAGGGAAAAATTCTCCTGGAAAACTAGCAAATAACTGATTGCTATTAAAAGCTGTATATCCAGTAGAGTCAATATTAACTACAACAGTATTGTAATCTGTTACCGCAATAACATATCCATATATTGGAGACCCTGGAATTGTTGTATTTGGCAATGAATTAAGCTGTGAGGTTCCCCAAATTGTAGGAATTCTAAAAGCTACTTCTTGACCAACCGCAAAATTGTGGGCATCTGTTGTATCGATTGTTGTTGTGGTTCCTGTAGTAATAGCACTAATAAATGAAGTGCCTGGGAAATACAAATAAGGATATAATACCTTCTTAAATGTTGCTCGTGTTGCTTGAGCTACAAATGTATAAGCGGTATAATTTGATTGATTTGTATTCCAAGGAATTGTGAATGTTGTTGATCCAGTTACGGTAACTGTAAAAGGAATACCAGCAATTTGCTGCATTCCTGTTGTAGTTGTTTCGTAAATATTTTGGAAAATTACAACATCACCACTTTTTAAGCCATGAGCTGCTGAAGCCGTAACAACGGCTGGATCAGCTTTAGTAATAGTAGAAACTAATTGTGTAGCACCATATTGAAGTGATAGGCCACCTTCAAATGTACTAATACCATTTGTATCTACCGTATCTGTAGTTAGCTGATTAGCCGCTTGAAATCTGTCAATAACAGCAACGCCTTGACCCATTAATGCATCCCAATGGGCATTAGGTACGCCATTATCGGAACCTGAGGCGGAAGCTGTATAGTTAATAAATTCTACATAATCGGGTTTGAAAGGCAAATTAATAATTTGCGCATTTACTGGATTGCCCGTAACTGTAAATTTACCTTTTGCCATTCTTGAATATTCAGTCATACAGTCCTCCTTTATGGTCCGCCGAGACTAGAATATCTCGTGCTAACTAAGTTTCGGATTGCTGTATCCTGAGTAATCGCTTGCGCTTGAGCAAACTTAACTGCAAGAGTAGCATTTTGGGCCAACATACCACTATAGTATGGGTCTCTATAAATCAAATTCATGGAATACCCATCTTGATTAATATGAGTAATTGCTTGTTTTCCAAGCACAGTATTATAATATAGATCGTTCCCATTAGCAGATGCTCCTCGAGCTACTGGAGCCTCAGAAGATGTCAAAACTCTAATGTTAAATGCTGATCCATATTCGGTCGGCAATGCGCTAGCATTAGTCGGATAATCCCACTGTGACTTGAATCCAGACCCTACAAGGCCATCAAAGTCTGTTTGAAGTTCTGTCGAACTTAGCATAAAATAGGCCGACCGCACCGGACCGGTGCCGTAGCGATCCATTCCTTCAATACCAGACATAAATTTATATGCATTATTGGTATCAAGGGTTGTAGCGACCAAACTAAAATCGGACATTCCCAAATTAGTTGGGTTGTCTCCGTTGGTACCACCACCGGCATTTATTTCGGAAGCTGCAGACAGGATATAGTCTCTAAGGATGAGATCCTCGGCCTGTCTCATGGCGACTGCTAGGCGGTCCGATACCCATGCCAAAACACCTTCCTGATCCTGTAATATGACCTGCTCGTTAATTATACATCCAGTACCAAAAAATGCCATTTGTGCATCAATAATATCCCTTTGAGGTACTTGAGCTGGAGGATCTATCCCCGAATTCCCCAACTGAATCGTTGGAGGCTGTAGCGCTCTTGGGCGCATAAATCTGCAAGTTGTTCCGCCATGTGTTGGCATAGAAACTTTATCGCAGACTGTAATATAGTTCATTTGGGGTGTCGGCACGTACAGCATTGCAGGCGCAAGAGACTGTAAAATCATCGGGCCGAGATTACCCGTGTTCGTAATTTGCATATCAACCATAAGTCGTATGTTAATACGATATGAAGATCGGTAGACGAGCCTAATTACGTCAGTTCTCGATCATATCTGATGAAGGAAGCGATGCCTTCTAACGCTGGAACGATGATTTGCTAGGCTGGTTCATCGTAAACCTTTAAAGAGTGCAATACCATCGGTATACACCAACCCACTTTTTACGTAAGTGGCTGCGAATCTTCATGTTATGAAAAATTTGAATTAATGTAAAGCGGATTTACATTTGAATTTTTAGCGGTTTGCCGACATCGGTAACCTGTTTGATAATATAGCAACAACCTAGTAACTATTATTTTCTAAAGAAGAAAAAAGAGTATATATAACCCAACTTATGAGAAAAACAGAACTGATCATAAAAATAATCCCTGCAAACATTTGTTATTCCTCATCAAAAAGACTTTGAGCAATTACTTCAAGTTTTATTTTTCTTGGATTTTCTTGAGATTTTTCACTTTCGGTTTGCGAAAGAATTGGTATGGACCTCTTACATTTGTCGCAATAATACCAATCTCCATAAATTTCTACTTCTGGAACAAACCCTTTGCATGTCCTGCATCTTATTGACATTTTAAGCCTTTTAGAATCTAGGAAGCATTTTTTAATACTTCCTAGATATGAATTATTTTCTTTTATTCATTTCTTTTCTTTCGTGTTTCTTTTCAGCTTTTACACCTTTTTTAGAAACATGAGCTTCTTTTTCACTGTCAGCCATTTTTGCTTTATCTTTTGCCTTAGCGAACACCATAGGGTCTCCTTTTTTACTTTTTTTTTTGTGGAATCTTAGCCCCTGCTTTTCTTGCCTCACTTAAGGCAATTGCAATAGCTTGTTTTGGTTCTTTAACAACAGGGCCTTTTTTAGACCCAGCATGAAGTTTTCCATGCTCAAACTCATTCATTACTTTTTTAACTTTTGGTTTATCTTTCATTTAAATCCTCAAATTTCTTTTAAGTTCTTGTAATTTATCATAAGCATTCTTTTGGCCTGCTGGGCTAAAGTCACCCTGAGATGCATAGGGCGCAGTTCCTATTCCCGAAGGTTGGTAATAGGGAGATCTCCTATTGGCATCGATTTTTTCTTGAATAGATGGCGGTTTTTTCTCAGGTTGATCTAATCCAAGGGCTTTAATATTTTGATAAACCAATTTCTGTCTTTCAAACCCTTCAGGCATTCTTAAAATTGATTCAGCTAATTTAGGAGCTTTTTCAGCAAATCTTTCGGCACTCTTTAATGTTTCATAAAAATCTGGATTATTCTCTATCCACATTTCCTGTCTCAATTCCTCTTTCGCATTATTTTTAGCATGTTCCATCGCTTTTTGAATTTCGCTTTGAGTAATTTCGCCAAGTTTAGAAAGCTTTTTATTTAATCTTTTATGATCTACATATGGCTCATCAGATTCATCCTCATCTACTTGTACGGGTTGTTTTAAACGCTGTTCAAGTTCTAATCTAGCTTGTCTTTCTTCAGCTAGTTTTCTTTCATATTTGGCCTCTAATGCTCTAAAATTAAGTTCTTTATCATTAGATTTTTGTGAAACTTGTGCTTCAACTTCTTGATTTTCTGCAATATTTGTCATAATTATTTTCCCTTTGCTCATCACGCAGAGCTGCGTTTGGGTTTAAACCCATTAAACTAAAAGACTTATATTTGAGCAAGAAATTAAATCCTGATTTTTATATTGTATTTGAATGGGAAAAAAATTGGGGCTCACACAATATTTTAAAACTACTTTAAAAATTTATATGTACGCAAAAAAAATAGAATTTAACTGTTGTGATTGTAAAAAAATACTTATCAAGAAAAACTCAAAGCATATTAGATGTTTATCATGTACAAATTCCAGGAAATCAAAGGTCCAAAAATTAACCATAAAAACTTGTGAATATTGCGATGCTGATTTTGAAATTGTCCAACAAAATCAAAGATTCTGCACCCAAATATGCAGAAAAAATCATGATTTAAATGAATCTAATGGGAAATGGATAGACAAAAAAAAGAAAAAAGGAGCAAAAGTGTGGAAGGAAGATGTAGCGATGACATTATTATGAATATTTTTATTGAATTATCAGAATTTAAAAAAATATCCCCTTCGCTAATACAAAAACGATATGGATTAAATGAAGAATCATCCCAAAAGATATGCAATAAGATTTGGATTTTAAGGTATATTCAGGCCAGGAATTTGGCTAAGGGTATAGAATATGGTTGATCAAAAATCATATACAGGAAAAGAAATGTGCGAAATGATTTCAGAATATTTTAAAGAAACCAAAGGTATTCAATTATCTTGGGAAGAAATATGGAATTATTCCCCGACAGGTGAACTATTTATGGTTTACGAATGGTTTAATGAAGCTCGCGAATGGAAAAATAGGAATTTGGCTAAGGGAATTGAATATCGATGAAATACGGTGAAATATCAACAGGTAACAGATGCGAGTACGAAAAAATATGCACCTGTGGTAATAAACATAAAATACTTACTCAAAGAGATAATTTTCCAGAATACGAAACAGAAATTTATTTGCTTTGTGAATGTAAAGAATATGTTGAGTTTGTTTTACCTGTTAACTGAAGAAATATAATGAAATATAGATTCAAAATTACTTATGAACCACTTTCATGGAAAGAAGCAAATAATCTAATGAGAAAATTTGATTTAGGAATTGAAGCCCATTGTGTTCAAGAGACATATGAACTGATAACAAATAGAGATTATGAAGAGACTGCAAAAATTAAAAAGGCTCTTATTGAATCTTATGCTAAGTTGGGAATAAATGTTTATGATATAATCGGGGGAGTTTGGGAATAATGGAATGGATTAAGTGCGAAGATAGAAATCCTCCAAATGGTGTGTATGTCTTAGTTATATTATATGATTCTCGAGAAAAAGTTAATATGTCATTTATATCAATAGCCGAAAGACACCAAAATAATTTTTATGATGGGAATAATGGGGAGCAAATAAATATAAAAGGTTCTTATGTTACTCACTGGATGCCCTTACCTGACCTACCAAAGGAATAAATGAAATCTTTTTTTATTGCGGGATTTATTGGTTACTTTTTTGGATATTTATTTTGTCTTTTAACGGTAAAAATGAAGGATGAGAAATGAAAATTAACAAAGAAATGTTTCTTCATTTTAACAGATGGCATAACGAATATGAATCAAATAAACCTAAAGACGATTTAAAAGATATTTTTCTTATGATTGAATATTTATTTAATGAAATAGAAAAGATAGAGGATTTTATATCTATTATGAAAAAGGTGATGAGGAAAATAAGTACTTAGATTAATTTAAGGATAATAAATGAAAGACGAAGAAAAAATACCCCTTGGTTTTGATGGATGTTATGAAATAAAAATTTCAATGTTAATCAAAACGATGGGAAAGAAATTTTCAAGAAAAGAGTTGTTGGAAATTATTGATGGCTCTTTGGCATCGATTAGTGTTTTTAGGGATGTAGACATTTATGAGTTTGAATTAAATTAATTTATCGTATTGCAAATTTAATTAGGATGTGTGAGTGCACTTAAAATTACAACATAACCACTGTTATCAGACGCAGATATCATGAAAAGAGAATATCAACTTAAATTGGTAAGACTTCCAAGAATCCCGGGAAATACTACAGATTTTTATGGAATAGGATATTATGCAGAAAATGGGGAATTTATCTTTTCTCTTTTAAGTAAAAAATTATTTGATAATAGCCCTTTGCGTACATTGTATGATAATAAATGGTATAATGAATATGCTAATGAAAATGAAATTACCTTCATAGATGATATTGAAGAATTGCCTTAAATCAGACGTAGGTCAAGAAAAGGAATAAAATAATGCAATGGGACAACGACCCCTTAAAGAATGAAAAATATCTAATCTTAGATGCTATAATCAAATTTAGCAGAACTTTTAGGGGAAAAGACCCCTCTGAGATATCCATGAAAGATTTATCCGATTTTATAGATGATTTTTTCGGTGAGAAGGAATAGATTAAGAAATGGGAATATATTACAAAGCAATGGATCATATAACTAAGAAAGAGTTCGAAGCGCCCGGAGATTTCAGCATAAAATCACCAGGGATATTCCATCCACATAATCCCTTTGCTCATATGGTCGTAATGGCTAATTCCCTAGGGGAAAATTTTGAAATTGTGAATGATACAAATGAAGAAGTTTATTATTCTGATGGTTATGAGGATATGACAGACTATTATTTTGAAATGCTTTGTAGGTACTTTCCTGAATATGATTTCCAAAAGGCCGTATGGAAAGATGAGCATATAGGAAGAAAATGATGGATAAAGAAAGGACTCATGATGAATGCGAAAAAGAAAACGAATATAAAGAATCAATAAAATATTTCATGAACGAAATGACCCAACAGGAATTTGAAAATTTATTCACAAATAAAATAGAAATTAAACCCTATCCGTTCAATATGATAAGAAGGCTGAAAAATGACCGATGAAGAATGGATAGTTGAGCCTAAATTTCCTATATGGGCTAAGTGTCATACTTATGAAGAGCAAATGAAGATATGCAATCTTCATCTTTGTTATATTCCCTGCAAACAGCATTTGTATGGTGCAGCAATAATAGAATGTGCTGAAGACTTAGAGGGAAGATTATTTGTAGAAAACGGAGAATATGGATCACAAGTCAATTATTGCCCTATGTGTGGATATGAGGCTAAAGTTAAAATAGATTGAAAAATGGTATTCGTAATGACAAATAAATATTTTAGGAATGATTTAGAATACTTGAGTCATAAATTTGATGAACATGCAAAATTGGCCCAAAAATCCAAAGACCAAGTAATAGATCAATTCATAAGAATGAATCCTAATGAACCTATTCCTGATCATCTTATAGATGATTTTTCACTTTTAATAGATCTTAAAATAATAGTTGATGAGCTTATAAATTTGAAAAATGGTATTCGTAATGCCTGATGAAGAATTTATAAAAGATGATTTTAAAGAAACACCTTACGGACTTATTTACAGGCCACCTAATTACGAAGGTCCAATATGTAAGGATGCTGTTATGAAATGTGAAAAAATAAGTGATGAAGAATGGGAAAAAGAATTGATCAACATAAGGCTAGAAAGATCAAGATGCACAGGATGCGGGCAAGAACTTAGAAAATCAGGTAATGCATATCTTGCTTGTAAGTGTATGTGGACTGCTTTAAAGAAGGAATTAGATAATGAAAATGAAGAATGAAAAAGGATTAAGAGACCATACTAACGAAGAATTAGAAGAATATTTGGATAATAGTGAAAAGATTGACCATCCATCTTTAGTTCGAATATGCTCAGAGATACTTAGAAGACAGAAAAATGACCGTAAAATGTATTTGAATGAGCTAAATTACCCATTAGGATGATTGAAGATGATTGAAGACACCTGTACATATAAATACGTAACCGAAAAAATCGAAAATAAAGAAAAAGAAAAACCTACTCCAATAAAGATTAAGCCAAATATCAACGCCAGTCTAGAAGAATACCTTAAACAAGTTAGAGAATATGAAGATAAACGATCTCGTACAACCTACAATCATAGGCTTAAATAATGAAAGTCAATATCCACGATGCACATGATAGACTTAAACATTTTGGTAAACAGTCAGATTATATTTCAGAAGGTTGTATCGAATGTATAAATAATCGTCCAAAAGAATTTGAAAACCATCCATTTTACATTTTTGCACACACTAGGACAGATGAGGACGGATCTAGTAAGAGATTAATTTGGATGCCAAGGCTATCTAAACCTAAAGCACAAACCAATTCAATGCTTTTCAAAGCATATCCAGGAACTGATAAAATTAAAATAATATGGATGATTCCAGCAAGAGAGTTGTGGAATACATATCAAAAGGATAAATTAACAGAAAGTAAGGTTGTAAGCGACAGCATCCACGCCTTCACGTTTAACCGTGAGGTCCTTGAAGCTAAGGAGTCTGACGATCTAATGGACTGGCAAATTGATGATATTTACACAGAAATGTCAAAGAATATTGCCTATAATAAGATTATGAAAGGAATGTTCGATGGCTAACGACAAACTTTTTATTCCATTAAATGGAAAATTTGAAATTACTCCTTCATGCACGAAAGATCAATTTGAAGAAAACTTTAAAGATTTATTTTTTTTTAATGGTGATCAAGCTGTAGGATCATCTGTAGAATCGTTTTTTGATCCTGAAATACCTGAAGAGGATAATCGAAAAGAAGAATTTAAAAAATGCTGGGAAAGAATGAATGGCTATTTACAAATACATAAAGACAGAGAATATGAAATTCCTACTGTAGATTCATCCTATGATATAATGGAAATATTAAAAAACCATTTTTTTAAGCAAGAGACTTAGGAGGGGTTTTTAACTGTTTTTTAGACAGATTAATTATATCCACTCCCCCATCAATTATTTTCCCCATTTTAGCCGGCAAAGCAGTTCCGTAATAGTCTCCCATACCATGCTTGACATTATCTGTATGAGCTTGTTTGTATTTTTTATTACCCTTCATCATCGACTTGGGTTGTATTAATTTTACTTCTTGGTAAAGCTGCAACAACTGATTTAGGATTTCCTTCACGCCCTACTGGCTGATTAATTCCTATACCATAATGTGTGCCAGCATTAATAAAATTAGATGACCTCTGATCATATTGTGGACATCGAAAATCCCAAGGTGAATTTTTCCCATCTTCGGGCTGGCATTCTTTATTCTGGTTTTTAATACGCGCAGGATCTTCAAAACCTGATTTTGTATTTTTCAGTGTTGAACGGTTTTTTTCTGCAGCAGTATTTTTGTAGCTCTGTACAACCTTATTGCTTTTCATGATACCTCTAAAGTGGCTGACGTAATTTTCTTCGGAGAGATAATCCGTTTCAGCCTTAAATATTAATGAAATTCTTGAGGCCCCATTGGACGCCCTTTAATCTTTTTAACTGACGCAGTTTGAACTTTTTTAATGGCTTGTGTAGTATCTTCATAATAACTTACACCTCCAGCACCTTCTTGAGAGCTTTCATCTCTTGTATGAACTCCCTCAGGAAAAACTGATCCTTTAGATTTACCACCGGCCCAAAAGCCATGGTCGTCGATGCGCTGACCGCCTGACATAATTACCCCTTTGAGCCGATAGGCCCTGTTAATTGTTAATACGTAACTTCAAATTCTTGTATTCGCAAAGTTTTTTTAAATACAATCTTTTCTTTTTGGGGTCTTCATATATCTTTTTAAGATATTCTCTAGCCCTTTTTTTCTTTAATTCTCTATTTTCAAAATCTTGATATTTTTTTTGGCTATATTCTCGATTTCTTTTTTTTACTTTTTCTTTATATTTTTCATAGTATTCAGCGGCCTTTTTGCATTGGTAGCAATGTTTGCACATATTTTTTGCATGATATGGCCTAACTTTATTACACTTTATGCATTTAATTTTTCTAATCATAATAAACCCTCCTTTCGAAAGGTTTATATTAGACGTTAGTCATTTATTTCTACATGTTTTGAGGCTGATTCATCTCACCCATAAGTTGCATCATAAACTCATTGCCTTCGCCCGTTGCTTTAGCATCCGCTTTTTCCCTGTTTTCGTTTTGCTCTTGTCGATAGTCAAAGGATTCTAATTCATTCATTTTAAGTGATGCTTCGATCTCTCCATATTTTGCAATCACGTCTACAAGCTTTTCAAGTGCTTCCATCTTATCTTTTGTTGCAAGGGCTCTATTGCGAGTGATCTCGCTTAATCTTTCTTCAAATAATCCAATATCAGCTTCCGCACGCCCATGTCTTTCTTTTGCCATCGCAATATTCGCAATAGCTTTAGACATTAATTCCTTAAGCTTCATCTCTTCAAATGCGTGTTGGATATTTGTTGCTTCCGCTTGTGTTGCTTGAGCTTGCTCCTCTTGCTGTTGTAAGTAAGGAATGATTTCGCCTTTACCAGTAATATTAAGCTTAGGCACAATCATAGATGGCGGGAATACCTCTCTACCAAATATTCCGTTAATATCTAGCATTTGTTGAGCTTGCAAGTTCTGTTGAGTAGGAGTTAAGTCAGATTCTTCAACTATCACTTGGTACTTTGCAAATACTTTTGAGTAGAAATGAGGTGTGGGCTCTTCACCGATTATAAGGCCAACTTTAGGAGCATTCCAGTTGTTAAGACCAATTTGTATTAATCTATCACCTAATAATTTATCCGCAAAATCCCATTGATCAAAATACTTTTGAAATACCATTAAATTGGCGGCTTGCTTAATCAATGCTGTTAAACTAGATATTTGCTTGTCATTTTGTCCTGACCAATTCTCAAGATCGATTCCGCTGGTCTTAAAGATTAAATCAGCCATTTGATTAGCTAATGCAAGATCCGATTCTGGGACACCGCTAGCGATGATCTTTTCTACGTCTTCCATTAAATAACCTTGATTGATAATGATATCTAAACCTTGTCCTGTTTTTTTTAGGTTATCTTCATTAGCAACCGCACCAATCTTCCTTTTCCATCCTGCATTAATTGTGGCTTCAGTGATATCGTTATTCATGATCACTTTATGATTGAAAAGGTATTGGCTCGACCTCATTGTTCTGATCAAAGACCTAACCCTTAGATCATATTGGTTTATGTGGGGTTCGTAGTTCCAGAAATAAGGTATAAAAGGGCAGCCATCGAAACCCAAAGGATTATCGCCCTGATACATAAGCTGATCATTAAGGATTGTAGCAAGTTTCCAGCAGGGGACATCGACAGTCACAGCCTCCATGTCATCTATGTTATAAAGTATTTGTTCTAGGTTATCATCACCACCAGCAAAGTCGAAAAACTGATTAAGTTTACGGCTATAGAGTCTTTTCTTTTTCTTGCGCCATTTATACCATACATAAGATACCACCATTAAATCATTGCGAGCCATATTGTAATTTTCTGGCAAGAAATAGAAATTTCCATACCGTTGAGGAGTGCCTGCCATTGGTTTTATTTGTGTGACTTTATCAGGGAATCTATTTTCAGCTTCGTCTTTTGATATATACTCTTGACACCACACAAATTGTGCATCAGACATATCAGGTGAGCGGAAATAGGGGTCAACGAGAAATGAATTGTATTCCCAAATCTTAACCTTTATAGAACCTTGGGCCTGGTCATCTCCCGTGTAATCAAGATAAGGCTGAACTAAACACATGCCAGCCACGGCAGCTAATTCCTTGGCTTTGCTTTTTTGCTCGTGAATTGCGCCTTGATTCGCTACTGTTGTGATTAATTTAGTGTATTGATCAGTCGTTTTTGGGTCAGCGCCTTCAGTTGGTGTATAAGCAAAGTTCTTTCGATGTTGCCTTTCATAGCCTGTAATCATATTGACAGGCTGTTGACAAAGATTAAAGTAAAATGCAGCATTATTGCGTGACTGATTAACATGGAAATGACGATTGACAAACTCTTGAGCACCAGCATAAAACATGGTGTCAATGTTTGATTGATTCCATCTAGACTGTTCGATCGGCTGGAATTTGCTATAGAGATTATCAAGCCACTGTCTTACATTGCCTTGAGACGGCTCTACTGAATTATTCCAAGTGGGGAAATACAAGCCCAAGGTGAGTCCTTTTTACGTAAAGTGCTGTAAAATAGGACAATACAACAAATTTATTAATATAACAAGGGCGATGTAAAGCGGATTTACATTAGAAGTTTACAGACGATTTATTACGGAAAGGATTACGAGAAGCCTCGAAAGTGTCAACGTCATAAAGATAGTGGCCGGGAAGTAATCCGCTCTGATCTCTCATCGATTCAATCCTGCCTTTTTCAGGGTCGTAAGTAACCACTTTGTGAGTAGCTAATGCATATCTTAAGGCATCAACTGCATGGTCATCTTTCTTTACTGGCTCATCACATCCCCTGATTGCTTTCTTATTGTCCCATACATAACTTTCTACCTCTCTTATCAAGTTCTTGCAACATGAGAGTATTTGTATGGTGCCGCGCTTCATTTCGCTAGTCATTATCGTTATCCCATCAAACACATCATTATTTGCGTCTACTGTATGCAATCCCTTACGTGCAAGCTCAAGTTTAAATGCTGCGGCGGATGGGTCGATATAGATGTTTTTAACAGAGTAATCTTGTAAGAACTCTTCAACATCATTGGCAAATTCACTATTTGTCTTTTGTCTTTCACGTTTAATTGGATCCCAAAAGTATTCTTTCTCAACCCACATTTTCTTGCCGGTTTGGTTGTAACGTCCTGTTGAAACACCTATTAATAGACAAGCGAAGGGGTTAACTGCACCATAATCTATCGATGCAATCCAATATTCAGCGGCACAAGGGGGTCGATCAACCACATGTATTTTAGGGTCGAAAAAGTCAAAGATTGAGCCTTCAGCTAGACACCATAAACCTAGATAATTGCGTTTGTAAAAAAGACCGCTTGAGCTATTTTTAAGCCGATCTTTATATTCTTGAGAAATGTATGGGTTATCATCTAGCGTAAAATGCAAAGAGTAATAGTTCTTGTTGCCTGATTCAGCTTTATCAATCCATTGCTTGAGTTTGTGGTTTGGGTGTGAAGGGTTCATTGCCGCAAACCCCTGTGACCATTCTTGTGATAGGCGAGAGTCTATCATATCAATGATGGATTCGGGGTAAAGAGTCATTTCATCGCAATAAACAAGCGAATAAGTGTCGCCTTGAAAATTACCAATTGCGCCTTCATCTTTAGCCCCTAACACAGTGATAATTTTATCTTTGTAAAGGAACTTTTTACCGGACCATGAGCAGAAAGGTCGAAAGATTGCCAGCTCTTGAGACTCCATTAGCAAACGTACTACGTTACGATAGGCGGTATCAAATGTATGCCCTACAATGTAACATTTACTATCAGGACATCGATCAACAGCATGCATAAATGCAAAGACAGTGCCTACGGTTTTTCCTGTTCTAACGCTACCGTGAGCAAGATTCCATTTTGCTTTACAGCCAACTAGGAATTGCAGTTGCTTGGGTGATAAAGGCTCTTTCATTCATGACTTTCTTTTTTCGATTGCAAATAGTCAATCATGTCCATGGTGTTATCTAAATTTGTTTTCTGTTCTTCAGTAGCTACAACAATGTTCTTTTCTTCCCATTCACCTTTATGATGACGGGCAAGCATCCATCTTGCATGATATCCGTCTTTTTGTTTTGTTTTGTCATAAGGCTCAGTGAGCAATTTAGACTCTTGTATTAACTTTGCTTGTTCTATGCAAGCGCGAAATTCCGCATTATTAGTCATTAAAGTTTGAACTGTTTTCCAAGTGATAAGAGGCGTTTGAAGAAGAAAATAATATTTAATCCAAATGTTATTATCCTGTTTAATCCAGTCAATTACTCCTTTACCTAGTTCAGAAATTTCTTCTAAACTATATTTATCCGGCGGCTTTCCTAAAAAACCAAAAGCAGCCCCCTTTTCACATCCTTCATATGGTTCATGTCCTTTTGGTGCTGGCATAATAAATCTCCTTTTTTCCATAAACTACTTAAACGTATGATATTAGGTCAACACAAAAAAAATATAAGGGATATTTTGACTTAAAATATGTCATGTGATACATTTTTAACCATCAAAACAAGCTCGCTGTCGTCTAAGCCACCAAACTTAGCAGCTTGAGCAGTAATGATAAGCAAAACAAATAGCAAAACAGGTGAGAAAATGGAATTCCAAGAAAAATATGAAAATTTATGGAAAGATTTAAATGATTTATCGAAAAAATATGAAAATAAAATGGAGTTACCGGAATATTTGGGTCTATTAATGGAAATGACAACATATTTGATTTATATCAATGCACCCACATTAGAAAAAGGTAAAGGATTGAGTGATTCTGCAATTGCCAGAGGAATTCGTTATGCAGCGGGAAAAAGAATTGAAGAACAAAAAAACAAACAACAAAAATAGGTGATAAAATGAAAGGATTAAAATTTTACATAAACAAAGATAAGAAAGAAGAAACCCAATATGGCTGGGATAAAATAGAGGTGATTAATGAATATGTTTATCGAGAGAGAATTAGAGGGGGAGTAATTTATTATTATTACATGTTAGATTGCATTTGCACAGAATTTAATGATACAGATAAAAAGACATTTGCACAAATAAAAAAAGACGAATTATATGAAGAAATTGTTTTTGAGATTTATAATTTAGGAGTTTAATATGAGTGCATTCTTTTGTCCAAGTTGCCAACAATATCTTGATTCAGATATAGCAGGTTATCATGAAATTGACGATAACGTCTTTTTTTGCGATAATTGCGAAAGCAAATTTCATAATAAGGAATATATTGCAAGTGTGAATGAATTATTTGAAGGAGTAAAAGAAGAATCATGACAATCGATGAAAGACAAGTAAAAATTGACATACAAGATAAAGATAAAGAAAAAGATAATGATCATATTCCAGATGAAGAGGAAAATCTTCCGAATCGTGAAGAACTCTTGGAATATTTGGGCGATCATCTTAAACATGGAGAAACTTTGCCCCCTCATGTAAGGCAATCTTTTGTGACCTACATGGACTTAGAGTTAGTATTGGACTTAATATATGCAATACTTAAAGCGAAAAGTTAATCCGAATCTTTACATCGCTGGGCTCTCCATCAAATGACTTGAGAGTCTCAGCGATGCATTTTTTAATTATTTCATCATCAGAACTCACACTATATTCATCATAGATTAAATATTTAGCTCTCAAACTCTTTTCATCGTCTCGTATGACGACGGTTATTTCGCTCACAGATTGTGATTTTGGCTCTTTTTTTTCTGCCGGAATTATATCAGCTAATCCCGCAACATAGGGAATTGGGTCAGTATCTTGAGCGTCGATAAAAAATAGACCCTTGTCATCATAGTTCATTTTGAATCCTTTGAAAAAATTAAAATTAAAGATAAAAACGCGATGACAACAAGAGTTCCCAAAAAATAATATTTTGCAACCAAGCTCATATCATGCATTATTTTTTCTTTTTCTTTAATTTTTGCATTTTCTTGTCTTGTTTTTTATCAATTTTCAAAAGCTGTGAAGTTTCTTTCACAGCTGATTTTTCTTTACCTAAAATTTTCTTAATTTTTTTATCCACTTTTTCCCCCTCGAATTGAGATAATATAATCTTTAAAATTTCCTTATTTGCAAAGCAAATGGGACAAATACATCTTTCCGTTTCTTCATCTCGATTCATTAAATTCCTTGTACGTTTACTGTAGGTGTAACAGCGGCATCATTCTTAAATTCATCGTCAATTACATCGCTATTAGTTCCGATAGTATTCACGTTTTGAAAAGTCATCGTGCAAGAGCTGAAAATTAATAAAAATAATAATTTGATCATTACATTATCTCCGTATCGACTAAAATTTCTTCAAAAACCTCTTCATATCTCTCTAAGATCTCTTGATAAGTTTCCGATTGTATCTGCTTAAATCTCTCTTGAGCATAATCGGGGTCAGTTGTTAAAAGATCGTCTTCTATTTCTTGTATTTGAGTTGTAATTGACCCTTCAAAGTTTTTTATTTTTTGTACTAAAGTTTCATAATTCATTTTGACCTACCCGCATGCTATAAGATTTTCGTTTTCGACTAAATTCATTAAAAAATCTAACATGTCCTCCCTGTTTAACATAGAGAGCCAACCGTTACCCGTTGTATTATTAAATTTTTTTTTGCTTCTCATTCTTTTAAAAAGATTCCATTGAGTTCTATATTTTTCTAAAGTTCTTTTTTCTTCATTACTCATTTTCAAACCTTTGTAACAATTTTTATTTGAATTGGGTATAAATCTTGGACCATTTTTCTTTTGGCGATGCTCAAAGGTGTGTCTTTTCCTTTTGTATCGATAAAGTCAACAGTACCATCATTGTTAAACACCTGAAAATCAGCGCGATAATGAACATTGCCAGGCAAATCAAAAGAAATTTGTCGTAAGAAAAAAATTATGTCACCAGCTTTTTGTCTCAAAACAAGCTGATTATAATAATTTCTCTCGAGTTTTGAGGGAAATTTCTTGCCATCGGCTTCGCATCTTACAGCGCCGAACTTGTGTCTAAGTGTCTTCATAAAGTTATATCTATCACAAAATATTTAATAATCAAACATTTTATTTAAAAAAAAATATTTTATATGGAGTTTTGATTTATGAAGAAGCAAAAATCGGTGAAAATATACTCTGAAGGCATAATCGAAGACAAGAAAATATTTTAAAAATATGGGTTGCGGTAAAATCAGATATGAATTAAAAAGAAGATGTTCATATAGCCTCCTTGTTGTGTTGTTTGTTTGGGCCGTAGTTTTCTACGGCCTTTTTATTTAAAACGGCAAATCACCAACATCCTCAATGATTTCTTCTTGCTGTTTTTCAGAGCCTTGTTTCTTTAATTGCTCTAAAGCGGCAGACATAATTTTTTCCTTAAATTTTTCGTCCATTGCCCGATCTTCATAAGCCAAATAAGAAAAATATTTTGTTTTGCCATCTTTTTCATATTGCTTTGACGGAAGATTAATCCATTTTTTTCCATTCGATTCAAAAAGGGTGCATTCTCTGATGATCAAACCCCCAAGCTTATGCATCTTAGCATTAAATTTGGCAACCAACGCACCTTTATTTAAAACCTCTAAATTTAAAATCTCTATCACTAGACTTTCCTTTGTTATGCGAATTTCGCGTTTTAATGGGCCGCCATTGATGAAAAACAATTTTTCCATACCAATATAGCCTTGATTATATTTTATGCAGCCTTGGGCCTTTTATTCCATTTTTTTTGCATATCAAAATAAATAGAAGAAGTTGCATTAAATTCCTTAAAAAAACTTTCATAGTCTTGGTTAGGGTTAACAATGTTAGCATAAGAGGGATGATTTCCTTCGGGTTTAAATGAAAGAGTAAAATAATATTTTCCGTCAGAATTCTTTTGAGCAGAAATCATAAACTCTTTACCGTCAAAACCATTGTTGAAATTCTGGATAAATTTATAACCCCATTTAAGATTTTTTTCATAGTCAAAATGACGATTTGAAAATGAAACAGGTTGCTCTTTAAAAGTTAAATTAGTCATGGATATCTGCTCCTATAACAGTGCCTAAGATGTTCTTAAATAGCTCTGGCTTAAGATTTACAGAAACATCTTTGCACGTATTTTTATTAATAATAAATCCGCTGGCATATTCAACGGGTTTCATTTCATTGGGATATTTTTGTTTGATCATAAAAAATAGATCTCGATTTATTTTAGCCCATTCTCTCGTATCGTCGACCTGTTTTCTTGACTCTGATTCCTTGATTTCTTTGCAGACCCACTTGACAATTCGGTAATAATCCGTGTGTTTGTCGACCGCTTTGGGATCGGCCTCCCTCTTGCTAGCTTTCCAGTCATTGAGATGGTCATAGCATTGATCGGTCGTTACTTGACCGAACTTTTTGAGCAATTTCTCATGATCGTCATGAGAGATAAACACGAGTTCACGGCGTTGAATTTTGGGATTGTCTGGCTTTTCGACTTTGGGCTTCTTTTCTTCCTTTGCAAAAGGCTTTCGAGATTTTTTGGCGTCAACGGAGTTGGCGCAAGTATTACTAAGGTCTTTTTTTACTTGTTTATCATTACTTACTAGTGGCGAGTTTACCGAACTCGATTCGTCCAGACCCGAATTTTTAAGAAACGGTGAAGGGGTTTTTTCACCATCGGGTTGTTGAGGCTTAGGAACTTCGAACAGGATGTATTCTAATTTAAGGAACTTTCCGCGGTCTGTTCGGAGCGGTTTTCGTTCACAATAGCCGTATTTAATAAGCTCGTTAAATATCTTATACAGAACGTATTTGCTCTCTTTTAGGACCGATGCCATTTGTTCGATGTAAAAGTCCCAACCGTCAGGTTTAGACATGCAATAACAAAGCATACCCTTCGCTTGTAATGACAGTCTTTTATCTTCCAGAAACTTTTTGTGAATGATAACGTAGGGATTTTCTTTGTTTTTAGAGGTTCTTACTAACATGATTCCCTCAAAAGATAAATGTGAAAGTGATTGATATTTAAAGACATAGGAGCCTCCGTAATATTTAGTTGTTAAATATTCTGGAGATCCATAAAATGGAAGTGTTGTGTGCTCCCGAGATTTTTAGGATCTCCAAAATAAACGAAATTATGGCCGGCTACATACCGGCCAATTTCATGTTTTCCAATTTAGTCTAAATCATATCTCTAATCAATTAAATTTTTTTATTTCTTGGTTAGTGTTTATAATCAACAAGATGTAAACTATTTATTTTTATTTTTTCTCATTTCATCATATGATACCTGACCGCCAGTGAGAATTTCAATTCTTTTGGCTAGGTTATGCCCGGGTATCAAAGCCTTTCTATTTATCATTCTCAAGTAAGTTGGATTAACTCCTAATTCTCGTGCAAAATGCGATACAGGCATGTTGTTTCTAAAAAGATATTCTCTTAATTCCATATTTTCCTCCCATAAAAACGGAAAAGATATCATCGACAAGAATTTAATGCAATGGGATTATTATGCTTGCTATAAATTCTATCATTTGATATATTTTGTTTCATCATAGCGAGTCTCCCTTTTGACCATCTTACGAGATGGAAGGTCGTAGCAGCTAGATAAAAAACAATTAAACAAACAAGAAAAGGAATTTTACTATGGATATCAATATTAACCATTTGATAGAGTTGTGCGACAAGATAAGCAATACATTATCGGAAATGGCTGACAACGAGAGAAAGTTTGGTTGGGATTTATGCCACAGAATTGAGCAATTAAGCTACGAAATGCATAAAAACTCACAAGAGTTGAGACAAATTAATTCCTTTACGCTATATGTGTCGTGAGGTCATATGGGTTGGGAATATAACGCACATTTAGATGTTTCACAAGACGGTGAAGATTACTACATGATTGAAAAAATCATGCAGAAAATAAGAGACGAAGTTTTGGAAAGATTATCACCCTTAGAAGTGGCCGCTATTTTCGAAGATTTTAAAAGTTTTAGAATACACTTACTTAACTGAAATACATGGAGAATATATGAGAACATCGGATCAAATAGATCAAATATCTAAAGCAATATCAATTGCACAGGGCGAAATGAGGCCTGCCTCAAAGTCCACAGAAAATCCTTATTTTAAGAGTAAATATAGCTCTTTGGCGCAAGTTATGGACTCTATTAGGGAGCCTTTTGCTAAAAATAATCTTTGTGTTTTTCAAGATGTTTCATCAACCCCAAACGGGATTGCGATTTCTACTAGAGTTTGCCATGCATCGGGTCAATGGCTTGAATTTGGGCCTATGGAAGTCCCTGTCACAAAAAAGGATGCACAGGGTGTAGGTTCAGCAACATCATATGGGAAAAGATACTCACTGAGTGCAGCGGTTGGGGTCGTTTCTGAGGAGGAAGATGATGATGGCGAAAAATCTATTAATCGTAATTTAAATTTAAAGGATGAAAAGCCAAAAAGCCCTAAAAAAGAAGATGTTCCTTCGCCAGTTATTGATGCTGAAAAGAGAAAAATTCTTCATTCCCTTTCTAAGCATTGTGACCCCGAATATATAAAAAAAATACATGAATATCTCAACACATTAAATATTGTAGGATTTGATAACGTTACAGAAAAAGTTTATGTGAAAATTTTTAAAGGTATGAATGAAAATGCCGAAGTAAATCTCAGGGGATAGTTAATGTTTATAGTCGAAGGGTTAGAACAAGGATCCCCTGAATGGCATAAGTTCAGAAGAAATCACGTAGGGGCGTCGGACGCCTCTACAATTATGGGCATAAATCCATGGAGGACAAAAAAAGAATTATGGGAAGAAAAGACATTAGGGTTTACCCAACCAATGAATGCAAATATGCGGCGTGGGCAATTAATGGAAAAGAGCGCGCTGGAAAATTACCAAGCCTTGAAAAACTGTTTAATGACACCGCTAGTAGCGGAAGATGTAGTTTACCCTTTCCTAAGCGCGTCTTTCGATGGAATATCAGCCGATCGAAAGTCAATTGTTGAGATAAAGTGTGGTAAAGCTAGCTATACAGTTGCTTGGATAGGAGATGTCCCAGACTATTATTACGCACAACTACAACATCAAATGTATATAGCTGACGTGGAAGAAATCGACTATTTTGCATACAATGGGAAAAAAGGGATATTAATAAATATTATTAGAGATGAAAAATTTATTACAGAAATGATTGAAAAAGAAATTGAATTCTGGCATTGTGTGACCCAATTCACACCACCCAAGGATTAATTATGCAACAATTACTTTTATTTGAGGTTGAAAAAGATGTAAATAAAGATTTTGAAAAATTAAATATTGAATGGGAAAAAAAATGGGAAAAGACAAGAAAATCCCTTTATGCTAGACTTACGGAAAGTAATAAGAAATATAATGAGCTTCAACATGAATTTGAAGTTTTAAAACTGAATATTTGCAAAGGGAAAATCGTTTCATGAAATGTTTAATTTTTATTTTTCTTTTTCCATGTTTAATATTTTCTAGCGAAGATGTTGAAATATACCTAAGTTCAATGTACTGTCATGCAAAATCAGAAAAATTAAAATATGAATGCCTGATAAAAAAAAATAATACTCATGATATAAGCATGGTTTATTATGGCAAAAAAGATGCTTACGAAGAAATGATGAAATTTATTTCGGATTATGATCCGATAATTGATAATTGATTTTCCGGGGGTTTATCTGTTAAACATTGAACGAATGACCCTTTTTGCCCAGCATGATCAAGTTCAATCATGGGATCAATCCATATCTTAAACCCGCATTGTCTAGCTCTTCGACAAAATACATAGTCTTCACCCCAGAATTCACCATCCCATAGCTCGATTCCAAAAAATAGATGACCTCTTGTATGTTTTAGATCTTCAGCTTTAGGCTCATAAAAAATCTCAGGCATTCTCAATATTATGCTTTCAAAGACTATTCTACGGATTAACATAAAGCCGGCTGGAATATACTCCATTTCCAGCAAACCCTTTTCGCTGACATCCATTTTCTTGTTTTCGCCATACACTCCCCTGAAAAGAAAGCATTTATCAGGGCCGCGAGCCGGATAAAGAGCAGCCACAAAATCTTCTTTGTAATCTAAAAGTCGTTTGATATCCGTCGGGTTCCATGAAATATCAGAATCAATGCAAAGCATATGTGTACAATCCGATTCCAGAAAAGCCTTAACAAGATCATTTCTTTCGCGTACAAGAAGAGATCCTGAAGTGTGGATACGGATAGCGCAGTCAATTGAATTTGACGCCAAATAAAGCCTTGTTTCAGCTAATGAACATGCATAGCTTACGTTAACTTTTCCGTCAAAGGCAGGTGTTGCGATAAATATTTTTGTCATAACGCTTTTATATACAATCCACGTTTAAAATTAATAGGAGTTTCTGTAGTTATTCCTAATGCTGCATCTGTCGGCACTTGAAATTGTGTTGCTGAATTGTACGAATATCCGCTATTTGATGTCTCGACTTGATTGGCAGCTCCTACGCTAAGAAAAGTAGTTCCATTTGTAGCCAATGAATTGCTTATATAATTTGCATTGACTGCTGACCATGTAATCCCATTTGTTGATGTAAATTTTGATGTTCCTGTTAATGTACCAAATACATAAGTCGAATTTCCGAAAGCTAAAGAATTTATAGAAGAGGTTGTTCCTGAAACACGGATAGTCCAAGTCACCCCATCGGTTGATGTCTGAAGTTGTCCAGAGGCTCCTCCAGCCACAAAAACTGATCCATAAACTAATGAATTAAGATTATTTTCTGTAGTTTTTCCACCATTTGTTGTCCATGTGGTCCCATCTGTTGAAGTAAAAACAACATCCGTAGCTGTTGCATAAAAACCAGAATTATAAACTAATCCAGTTAATGTTGATGTAGTATTAGAAATGCGAACAGTCCAGGTGATTGCATCAGTTGAAGATTGTATTGCTCCAGAGGCTCCAACAGCAACCCATGCGGAATTTCCAAAAGCAAGCCCATAGATACTTGAAGTTGTGGCAGATGTTCTTGCCGTCCAAGTCGTTCCGTCAGTACTAGTCGCAAGAGCGCCATTTGTTCCTGCATAAACATGTAAAGAATTTCCAAAAGCTAAAGCATATATAGAACTGGTGGTTTGACTTGTACGAACAGTCCAAGTGATTGCATCCGTTGAGCTTGCTACAACTCCTCCGTTTCCTGCATAAACATATGCTGTGCCATAAATCAAGGCGCCGATATTTGAAGAAGTATTACTTGTCCTCGCGGTCCAGGTCGTTCCATCCGTTGATGTAGCTAACCCTCCCCCGTTAGTAGCGTATACATGCACACCACCACTAGAATATGTTAGGGCATTAATAACGCTTGCAGTATTGCTGGTTCTCACCGTCCAGGTGATTGCATCGGTTGAGCTTGTGATAACCCCCCCCGCACCGCCAGCAATATAAGCGGTTCCATATATAGAAGCATTTAGAGAACTTGTTGTTCCACTAGTTCTTGAAGTCCATTTTAGCGCATCGGTTGAACTATATAAACCTCCATTCCCAGCAGTTCCAATATAAAGTCCATTCCCAAAAGAAAAGGGATGTTGTCCTCCTGCTCCTCCAGTTGATATAATTCCAGGTGTCCTTGTGTCCCAAGTTGTGGCGTCTGTTGAAGTCTGAATTGACCCAGAAGCCCCAACAGCCACATAAGTACTATTTCCAAAAGCAATTGCAGCTAAGTTTGCCCCTGTTGAAACTTTTCTTTGTGTCCAAGTTATCGCATCCGTGGAAGATCCAATATTTCCTGAAGAGGCATATGCATAAACAGTACCATAAGTTAATCCAGTAATAAGGTTTGCAGAGTTACTTGTCCTTGCAGTCCAAGTCGTTCCATCAGTTGATGTTGCAAGAGCGCCTCCAATTCCTGCATAAACATATAAGGAATTTCCAAATGTTAAAGCTCTGATACTACTTGTAGTTCCGCTTGTTCTATTTGCCCAAGTTATACCATCCGTTGAGGTGTTTATAGTTCCCAAATCTCCGGCAATCACATATACTGAACCATATGTAGCTGCGCTAAATGTTTGAGTGGTAATTGCTGGGGTTCGGCTTGTCCATACTGTATTTGCTCCATTAAGCAATCCCAGTCTTGCAAATAAAGTTGTATAGGTTGCTTGAGAATAAGTCGAACCATCACATAATAGCCATTTGCTATTAAGATATGCGACTCCATTGGCATTTGCAAAATATGATAACTCGCCAATTGGTTCTCCATCTGATGCAGGAGTATTGTAAGCCATTATTCACATCCTAATTTTAAAGATAAAATCCAGTAATAACAATTTTTCCAGTTAATGCAGTCCCTGTATCAATGGAAGTGACATTAGCCTTAATCAACGTATTTGCTGGAAAAATTGCAGAACTAACTGTGCCGCTAGAGGAATAATCATCAGCTACTGTTGGTTGAAAAATTGCACCGGAGATAAAATTATCGTAACTAGCTGCCGTCCAGCCTACATTAAATGAGCTGTCAGAATTTGGAGCAGTTGCAGAAACGCAAATAATCGTACTTGAAATTGGCACAAATCTAGAATTTGATATTGTAAAAAGACTTGTCAATCCTAATGTTTTTAAATTAATTACTGGAGATACATAGGTTACTAAATTCGGTATATAAGCCATGTTATATAACGCTCCATTCAGTCCCATTATAAACAATAGTAATAGATGCATAATTGCTATTAATCACATAACTTGCAGCCCCGTCAATATTTTTTCCTGATGGCGTTACCGTTATATTATTTGCTGCTGCTGATCCAACCGTATCTTTTATGATATGCTGCTGGCCAGTAGTTGGAGATGCTAAAGGAGTAATTGTTCGAGCAGATGAGGTGTCGACTTTAATTAAGGCGTCTTGAGGAGTTGTAGTGTAGGGATAAGCTGCTGGTGTTACGATTTTTATGGCATCGTTTGTTGTAACAAGTGGGGCTTGAGTTGTTGTATTTATTGTACTGGAAGTACTATCAAAAGACAGACAACTATAAACAAGAGTTCCGGCGCCAGTTATTGCATTTGTATTTGATGTGAAAATTGTGCAAAATTCCATACCCAATGTGCCACTGATTGATATGGCTGAGGCGCTCCCACTACCAAACCGTGACCATTTGCAACTTGATGCACCACCGCCATGTGTCAAAGCAGTCAAATTTAATGCATTTGTATCTATTAAACCATGCTCTAAAGTTAATGCAGCACTTCCAGAAATAGTCACTGGAGACTGGATATTGTAATATTGCATATTTAAAAGGCCGGCTGAACATGTGTTCACGACTGTAGATGCAGAAGTGTTTTGTATAAAAAAGTGATCTAATACTAATATACCAGCGCTTGAATGTGCAAATATACCTCCAGTTGCCCCTAGGTCTCCATTAGTATTAAATATGTATAATCGAGCAGATGAACTGGCTGATGAAAAGGTTATTCCTGTGCTATTTGTGAAATTAAAATAGCAATTATTTAAGTTTAATATGCTCGCTGCGGCACCTGTGACAGCAATTGCAGCAGCCCCATTTGTTTGAAGTCTAATTCCACTAATAGATACAGTGCCAGCAGTCGAATGGGTCAATGTACCAATAATTGTTACATTTGGAGTAGTGGAATCGCAATCAAAAGCACAAAGATTAATTCCAGGCACTAAAGTCAGATTTTCTGTATATGTTCCCGGTTGGATGAAAATCGTTGAATTTATCCCGGTACCTTGAGCCGCTGCAATTGCGGCTGAAATAGTCGTGAAATTTGCGCCTGTGCCTGCCGTGCTTGATGCAACAATAAATCTGGCAACATGCAAATCGGAAGCGGCAGCACTTGAAGCAATGGTAATTGATCCGGGTGCATTTGTAATTGTAATTCCTGTCCCGGCTGTTAAGGTATTGGCCACCATCGCAATGTTTGGATTAGTCGTTGTTCCAATTAGCAATTGACCATCTGCTGTGACAATTCCGTTGTGGGGAGGAGCTGAAGTATAGTCAAAATTGACATTCTTCATTAAAAAGACATCATTTTCAATTCCTGACATATATCCCCTATTGCTCGCTTACAGTGATACCGGGCAAACAAGCTCCCCAGTCTATATTGACACCGGCAACGCCCAGAACGTTGACAAGTAAATTACCCCCTGAAACCGTAACTGTAGCATTGGAAGCTGCTAAGCTTGCATCAGAGTTCTTTATAAGATCTACAGTATTAATTAAAGTGGCTGTTCCTGCGACATTTTTGACTACAGCTGTTCCATAATACCCTATACCATCGTTATTGCTCCCATACCCTGCTATGATAATTTGTATGGTCATTGTGGTATTTGATAAAGTAGCTTGTGTGATAAGATTAGATGTGACAGCCCCGGCTGTTGTTGTTCTGCCGCGTATAAAACGTATGGTTACATTATTGGCGGCTGCATTTGGTGTCGCTACTGTTTTAATTCCGTCGTCGCCTGATAATCTTTCGACATTTAAAAGAGGTGTTGATGTTCCTAAAGCCGGAGGTATATCTCCAGGCAATATAGTAGTATCATTTAAGTCTGTTGTGAATGAAGTAGGAACCGATGGAGGAACTGGACCGCTTGAAGTGCTAATTATTCCTGCTTGCGACATAGTCCCCCTAATTAGTTATTCTATATTGAGTCACAAGATAAATAGATCCGGTTCCTGCGCTGCCTTTTACATGAATCTGCGTATTAGCCGGTAATGCCACATGTTCTTGATTACCTTCATCTTCATCATAAAGCCAGAATGATGATGGCGGACAAACATCCACATCATTAATTCCGTCTATTGAAATGGTAACCAAAACCGTAGAATTGTTAACCATCTTTAAAATATAGGATGGATGGGCTAAAGGAGTGCCCAAGGCTTGATAAGATCCTGTTAAGGTAGCAGAATCAATACTTCTAAGAGTTTCCCATGCAAGCCTTGTTGTTAGCATTTTATCCCTCTAATGGTGAATCATCAGTTAATATTTTTTCTTCTTCTATTTTTGCTAATTGATTTTTGGCATTATCTTCAATATTCCCAACATATTGCAAAAATTTTGCTAATGCTTCTTTGACAATATCTATGGGTGTATCCGTATCACAAATTATTTGTATGACCCGATTGTTGGAAATATATTCAATCGTTGTCTTATTCTTAATCATGTTTACCTCATTTTTGTGTTAAGATTATTTTTTTAACCTATCTTAACACAAAAATATAGTCAATTATTATGTTGGACGAACAATAAAGTATGCATATGAAGACAAATCATTTGTTTGTGTGGATCCTGGAGTACCAAGAATAACACTAGTGACAGTAAAACTTGCACCATTGCTAATTGTATAAGTAAATTCTCCTAAAGTACTTGATGCATTGACCGCTGTTCTAACTAGAATTATCACATCCCCAGTTGCTATATTTGTATTGGCAATAGTCTGAGTGCCGGCAGTTAAAACCCCTGTCCCGATAAAATCGGTAACCGCACCACCATTAACCAACAATGTTTTAGCAACACTTGCTATCGCTAAGTGACCACCGGTTATATTAACGTTTCCAGTACCTGAGTTTATAGTAGTAGTTGATCCACCGGTTGTTGAACCCATTGTCAATGTTGATGTTGTAGATCCACCAGTCCCGATTTTAATCACATTAGCGGAAGTGGCTGCATCACCGGCGATATTGATTGTTTTTACGCCTGTATTATTGGCTAGATTGATTGTTTGAGCTCCAGTTCCTCCAAATAGAGTCGCTGTGCCTGTTCCGGCCCCTGTTGATCCCAAGGTCAAAGTACCACTTGTCATCGCTGATCCAATTGAGATACTTCCAGTTGTTTGAGTATCACCAATTGTGATAACGTTAGCCGCTGTGCCTCCTATAGCAATTGTCTTAACTCCAGTTGCTCCCGTCCCGATATTGATTCCGAAAGCCCCCGTTCCTGTACAAATATTACAGTTCTGAGTAGCTCCAGCGGAATTTCCGCTAAACAGATTAAATGTTTGAGTTCCGGCACTTGCTGCACCACCCAATATTGTCACGGTGTCGTTTTGAGCCTGGTTACCACCTGCTATTGTTGTTGTTCTTGCAGCTGCTGGTGCTACATTACCAATTCCAATTGTGGTAACTCTTGTATTGCTTCCAAGGGCTAATGTGCCCGCTCCTGACGTTCCAGTACCAGAAAGTATATTGACAATACTATTTGCGCCAGAATTTCCATTGCCGATTGAAATTGTTTGAGAGGTTGTATTATCGCCATTTCCGATGGTTATTTGGTTTCCATCAATTCCATTTCCCAATCCTATGGTTTTTGTTCCATTTCCATTGGAAATTGCAATGGTCTGAGTCGCTGTAGATGCTCCCAGAGTGATTGTGCCAGTCATTGCGGAATTTGATCCAATAGTAATTGTTCCGCCGGTCATTGCTGCGCCTATAGAAACGCTGCCAGCAGTTTGCGTATTTCCTATGGCGATTACGTTTGCCCCGGTTCCTCCAATAGATATTGTTTTAACCGATGCCGCGCCAGTACCAATTTTTATTGTGGTAGCCGCTGCATCTGCTGAAATATCAATTTCACCGGTTCCCGTTGCTAGTGTAAATATACCGTTAGTCGTTGTATAGGTTGTTCCACCAGTTCCAGTATTTACGTTAACCGCAGTGGCTCCCGTGACGTTTCCTATGGTGATTGTTTTGGCTATAGTTGTTCCCAATTGAATGGCGCCTGTACCAGAATCTAAAACCAAAGAACTTGCTCCAGTTTGATTTCCGATAACAACAGGCTGAGCAATTGCATTAGCTCCAACTGATACACCAGCGGTACCCCCATTTAAAACTACCTGAGTGGCTGAAGTTGAATTTCCTATCGTGATTACTCTTTGAGCTGCTCCTGTACCAATATTTATATTTTGAGCGTCCGCGTCGTTACCAATTCCTATTACACCAGCAGATGAATTAAGTTCTAAAACTCCGTCCGCATCTAAAAGCATTGTGTCATCTGAATTTAGGACGATATCTCCTGTTCCTGTGGTGGTTACTGTAAAACTACCTGTTCCCGTATTGACGGCCACTGCTGTAGCACCAGTGACATTTCCTATTGTGATTACTCTAGCTCCAGCCCCTGTACCTATATTAACGGCCCCCGTTGATGCATCAGAGGCTAAATTTAAAGCTGTAGCCCCTGTGGTTACTGTGGCACTTCCGGCTAATGAGGCAAGACCGCTAACTAATAAAGTAGAGTCAAATGTAACAGCACCGGAAGCATGTAAAGTAGAGAAATCCCCTGCTGTTCCACCTGCTGAAATATAAGTTGCCAATTTTAGAGGTGTGACTATTCTTGTGTCATCTAATCCGGCATTTGTTTCAGCTTGTGTGGCTAATTCGGCTATACCTTGCTGAGTTTCAGTAGCTGGAGGAACTGCGCCAACGACAATGCCTGCGATAACAGTTGCCACATCATTAGACGTAGGAACATAAGCGCCAGATGGTGCGTTTCCATTTTGGAGCTCGGTTAAAGTAGCCAATTGCACAATACCGAAATCGGATGTGGATGCTTCAGCATTACCACCCGCGGACCAGTTAGCTGCTAATGTGCCACCAATAGATGATATACTTGTAAGAGTGTATGAATTTCCCCCTACTGTATCAATCCAAACCTTACCTAAAGGCCAATTGACATCTGAAGTAGAAGGCGGTCTTGTTTGTAATGTTGGAACTTCGACGTTTTCAGGTCTAGTACCTACGCCAATTCCATAAAGATTTGCACCGGGCTGAAACATCGAAATATCCTCCAAAAAATTAGATAAACCTTACATAAACATTATTTTTATTTAATGTAAATATTTGTGACACAATAGGTTAAAATACAATTTGTGTAATTAATCACAATTGGTTATATTAATATTATGAGGTGAGATTATGAGTGAGAAAATTATAAGAATAAGAATGGATGATGAAGTATTTAAGAGGTTTAAGGTATTATGTGCAGAGATGGATTTATCAATCCCTCAGCAAACTAAGAAACTCATTGAGCAATTTATCAAGGTTCAGAGTGAGAATTTAAATAGATTAAGGCAGTTGAAAAGAATTTGAAATGTAAAGCGGATTTACATTCAGATTTTAAATTTTCTTAACATGCATATGTTAAGCATTATGGAGTAATATAATTGCTAGTATTTATGCAATTACGCGTCTGTGCTATAATGTCATTAGTACAACAAAAAACTAGGGGATATTCATGGTCGTTAAGAAAAAACCAATTAAACGAACACATATTAAAAAAAGTAAAACAAGTCCGAAAATTCAAGAGAGGTCAAGGCTTGTTATTTCTTGCACAGACGAAGAAAAGAAGTATGTAAAATTACTAGCAACGAAAAATAGCATGACAATGGGCGAATATCTTTTATCATTTGCAAGAGAACAAATGCCTAAGTCGTGTAAAAATCATTGTGCTCATACACATACTCCAAACAAGGAAACAGCAAAAGTTTTAAGAGATACTGATGAAGGGAAGAATCTAGAAGAATATGAAACTTTGGAGGAATTTTGGGAATCAATAGGCTTAAATAAATATGCTTAGGCCTAAAAACGCAAAGAAATTTAAAAAAGACATTAAAAGATTTGAGAATCAGAAAGTCGTGATGAATGAGCTTAAACAAGTTATTAAAAGCCTTTTGAGTGAAGAACCTTTAGACGAGAAATATTGTGATCATGTTTTAACAGGTAATTGGGTAGGCCATAGAGAGTGTCATATAAAACCTGATGTTCTTCTTATTTATAAAATAGGCGTAGACACATTATTTTTAGAGAGATTTGGATCTCATTCTGAATTATTTAGTTGAAGATGATGATAATTAAATTTTGCAGTGTAAAATGAAATATAATTTGGATGTTACACCTATATTAATCTTTATGCTTCTATTTTCTGTTGTATTATATGTGGTTTATGCAGATTATAATTATAAGATGAAGAGATTGGAATTAATGGAAAAAGGGATATTGAAGGAGTAGGAAATGCTTGCTTTATTTGGAATTTTTGTTGGTTGTTTTGTTACCTTCATGCTCTTCAGACATCTCGATTAATCCTTTATCTAGAGCTTTCATGTTTTTTATTACCTGTGAAGCGTTTCCTGTTGATGCCCCTTTTAAAATATTTCCATAAAATTTTCTTAAAGTTGGACTTTGTATAACTTGATGCAAGATTTTATAGGATTCATATCCTGCAACTACTGGAATGGCTCCAATAGCTGATTTAGCTATTGCAGCAGGATAAGCATATGTTCCAAGGCCAGTTCCTAATCCAAACAATGTCTTTAATAGAGGGGTTTTTAATGTTGATGATGCTGTTTTTTTTATAAATTCAGATATTTTATTACTGCTTTCATAAGCCGCATAGGCTTCATTTGCTGATTTATTTAATTTAAGGAATGCTGGGTTTTGGATGCTTCCATACTCATTTAGTGCTTTGATAACTTCAGATTTAACATTATCTAAATTTGCAATCGCCTTTTTCTTAATAGCTTTTGGTAATTGAACTTCATAGCCACCTAATTCAGATTTAATCTCATTGATGTTTTTACGAAAATCAATCAATTCTTTAATCTCAATCTCGCCATTTTTTATTTTCGATTGAATCTCATTTACTTTTTTTAAAGCTTTTTCTGTAGATGGCGCCGAACCTCCACTTTCAAGAGATTTTTCCAAAGAAAGAATCCCTTTCTGTAAATTATTAGATTTTAACGTCGCTCCTTCTGGAATTAATTTTTCACTTTCATTAAAAAGGTTTCCTGCAAATTTTTTAGCTCCCCCACCCTTCAAATTCATTAAATCTAGTGCAACCATTGTTCCAATTTTAGCGGCATCAGCTATTTTTTCATTTCCCGAATATTTCAAACCTTCTTTAGTTAAATTTGCTACAATAGGAATGCCAATATTTCTAACCAAATTATATTTTCCAGCCCCAGGAATCATAAATGAAGCAATATCTTGTAAAACTTCATCGCTTTTTTCTTCACCTTCATTTCTGGCTTTTGTATATCCAAGAGTAGCCTTTTCACTTAATTTTTTAAGGCTTTCAGAGGTTGGAAGATTTGTTTCTGGATTTTGTCCAAATAAACCTTTTGCGAATGAATAGAGATCGCCAGGTAATCCTAAAATAGTTTCCCCTATTCTAGATGTTCCTCTGGCAATATTCCTTTCAATTTCTCTATCTAGATCATTTTCGCCCTCAAAAGGGAAGTTTTGTTTTTTTTGTTTTAAAGACTTTGGCTTTAATGAAGATGGGATGTCATTTTTAAGGGTAGGTTTATCTTCAATCAATGTTTCTTTAGGTTCTTGGGCAAGTTCATTTTTTAGATCTAAAGATTCTGATTGAGTAGGTTTTGACTTTGTTCGCAGGGTTGATGGCATCATCGGACTTTATACCCTTCAGGTAATAATTCAACTTCACTTTGATCAACTTCATATTCAAGGCCATCTGGGCCAATTACATCAATCATTTTTCCTGAAAGTTTAGGCTGTTTTGATTTGCTCATTGATTTCTTTTTTTCTGTTACAGCAATATCTTTTAAACGCTTCTCGTAATCTTTTTGACGATCATTTACATAAGGTTTCATTGTTTCTTCTACAATAGCATTAAATCTTCCCGGAAGATATCCAAGAGATTCATCATAATATTTTTCTAGATCCCTAATAGTGTCTAATCTTTTTTTCTTCAAATCATTTGTAAATTTAAAAGATTCAATCACTGTTTGGTTGGCTTCTTCAGATCTACCTATTTTAGCTAAAGCGTCTACAAACTGTTTTTCAATAAACATGTTCGGACGTGCCCCTGAGGCCTTCAAGTCATTGATAAAATAGTTTTTACTTGCACTCTTAAATTGCGCTCCCTTAGCTGTTCGAAGCCATTCTAAGCCGGTCATTTCAGCTAAATTATCGGCCGACCAAAAACTAAGATCACGATTTTGAATTGCATCTTCCATAGCTGTAACTGTAGATTCTAGAATGGGCAGTTCTTTGCCCAAATTATCTGCTTCATCAAGGACTTTTTCTGCTCTTTTTTGACCTGATTCTAATCGTTTATCTTTTGATGCCGCTTGTCTTTCATCTTGCCTGCGCCTATTTTCAATATATGAATTTGAATATGCTGGAGGTATTCCCATTTCATCCATTTGCATTTTTAATTCATCTGAATTTGCATTTGGATTTAAAGATACAATATGACCCATAGCTTGACTAATTTCTTTAGGTACAGATTGACCAGTTAAACCTCCTAAAGGAGCTTTATTAGCCGATGAAAGCTGTCGGCCTTTATTTGTATATTCTCCTTTAAGAATTTCTTTTTGAAAATCATTAGGTAGATTTTTAGCGCCTTTTATACCATATTCATCTTCCAAAAATTTCCCAACATTGGCTCTTTCTTGTTCAGCAAAATCAAATTTTTGTCTTTCTCTTTTATCTCGCATAGCTTCTTTCATTTCTTCTTCAATACGATTATTTGCTCTTTCTGTGCCCGTTGCAAGCCCTTTTCGAAAGGAACTTCCGATATTCGCTGCTGCTGTCTCATGTCTTGGCAATATGATAACCATTTATCCCCCCATCATCGCTGCGAATTGTTGTGCCCCACCACCAGAACTACCTCCACCAAACATTGAACTTCCAAGACTTTGAGCTGCCGAATTTGCAAAACCAGCAAGTGGTTCTTCCCACCATTTCTTAGGCTTTTCTGTAATCGTCCTTTCAAATGGTCTCTTATCGAGTAACTGGCTGCTTATACCCTGCAAATCCATAATCGCTTGTCTTTGTAAATTCTGTCTTTGTGAACGAAGTTGTGAGGCAAAATCAGAGGCTGCTGCCGATCCTGCATTTTGGAATCCGCTGCTTCTTCTAGAACTCATAGCTCCTTGACCGCCTCCACCCCCACTAAACCTAGAAGCTAGTCCCCCAGCTAATTGATTAAATTGTCTTAAAGCGGGCTCTTCCATTTCATTGAATAGATCTTGATCACCACCAGCTAGTCTTGACAAATAACTATCGGGGCCAACATTTCCTATGGATTGCTGTAGTAATTGCAATTGCTCAGGGGTGTATTGTTGAATAGCTCCCGCTTTATATCCTCTCGGAATCTTATCTCCGGAAAATTTAGGTGTTTTCCCAGAAGCTAAAGTACCTGTTCTATTAGCTTGTAACATTCCGCCTGTTCCGCCCAATGAATTCATAAATCACCTCTTTTCCATAAAAGTATCACATTCAAAGTTTTATATCACTATTAAGGTTCAGATAACCATTCCAAAACGACTAAACCTTTAACAACTGGAAGGGCCGTTGCTCCCAATACAATGCGAATACTCGGCACACCAGCTACAATTCCGACAAGTAACGCCATACCTGTTGTTAGTGTTATGGGATCAATGTAAGGCAAAGGGCGATAATCGCCAGTATTGCTTGTTACAACAGTTCCATAAATTCTTGAAAATTGATCTAACTTTGTAATCCCATGAGGAATATCTAATTCGGTTCCTGGAGCTATTGCTCCAAATGTATAAAGTTGACGAAGGGTTTGCTGTCTTAAATTTTTATCAAAATAAAAATTTTCCCCAGTTACAGCTGGTCTGTTGGTAGGAAATAAGGATATAGTTCTTTGATTTACCGCATTTGCAATGTCCACATAGGTTCTATTAATCTCAACCGTGAGTTGGTTAATCTCATTTGGGAAATTTCTAGAGGTCCTAAGATAGGGAGTTTGATTAATAACATTATTCACGCTAATACCTGGCTAGGAGCTATATCAAGGGTAAATCCATGAAGCTCTATTTCAGTAAACTGATTAGCAAACGAAGTGTCTCTCATTTGAGTTTCGGACAATGTAAACCCAAGTTGAACGGTATCACCAATTAATGAGGTATTCATCTTATGCCAAATCTGACTTTGACTGCCCTGAGAGGGTGAAATGATATTGACGGCTTCATAGTAGAATGTAGTGGTTGATGCTTGAGAAGAAGGAGCGACTGTAAAGGATAATATAATTACCCCCGTATCATAATTGACCGATGAACCTATAGATGTTCCGGTTCCCGTAGCTGTAAATCCTCCTATTCCATCATCGGTAAAAGTTGCTACCGTCCCAATTGTTATAGTCAATGTACCGGGAGATATTCTAGCAGCCAAATTGAAAATTGTCTGATAATTAAGGATATAAGTTAATGTAACGCCATCTCCAATATTTCCTAATGATATTCCGAATGCTCCACTCAAAATGACTTCTGGACAGGTGTTTACGATATTGCTATATATCAATGAATTATTAATTGAACCAACAGCGGGGACAACTGGCCCATTATTATATGGGCTTTGATCGTTTTGGCTTAAATATATTTGTACTGTGATCTGTCCGTTAGGAGTCTTTGTTAAAAGATACAGTTGAGAACCAATCTGAACTTTTCTACCCAAATCCCAGCCAACAGGAAACTGTCTTGTTTGAATGAAAGGAACATACATTCGAGTAATTAATCCGCCTCCTATATATGTTCCTGCAACAATTGAGGGACTTAACTGAAATGTATTCGCATCGCCATTATATATCTGGAATATTTTTACATTAATTTGTGTGCCTACTGTTCCAAGGGCTCCAGTAATATAAATAAAATCCATGTCATTTAAACAATGATTTGGAGATGTCACAGTATTTCCTGATATTGATTGAATATATAATGATGTGCCTTCACCCGTTGCAGCTAGTTTTTGATCATCTTTTACCATCACAAACCCTTGTTGATTCCCAGCAATTACATCAGGTTGTAATGCTGTTGATTGACCTGAATTCCAAGGGGTGTTCCAAGATGACCATTGGGGTGGACTTAACGAATCGCCAATAGTTGCCCAGGTAAAACCATCTATTTTTCTAAATTGCCCATAAGTCGTATAACACTCATTGAATATCGCATAGGAATTATCTCTGTAATTATAAAATAGTGTTTGATTTGGGAATATATGATTTGGTTGATCTCTGTTATTACTAGGGTAAGTAAAATACAACCATTCATTCAAGAAGTCTCTTTGCGCGCAGACTCTTTCATTGCCATTGTCGTTTAATCTGACTTCAAAGACTTGATCGGGGATTTCTACGTCTATTCTTTCTGCCCCTACCTGACTTGTTAAAATATATCCCTTACTTCCTTTTGTGATAACTCCCTTATCCATATTTATTGATGAGAAAGTACTTGCAGAGCCAAGTTCTGAATTTATACTATAAAAATTGAATGGAACAATGTCATTGCCTGAATAAACCAATCTTGTTTGAAATCCTGTAAACCCAATAAGGACAACATCTTCGTTAAAAGATGATGTGGTAATTGCATCATTGACCCCAGCAGTTAAAAATCCTCCAAAACCCGTTTGATCCTCCCACCAAGCAGTTGGACTCGCAGTTTGATTAACAGGCACCAATAATGGAACCATTGAATTTATTGTAGTTGCTAATGAAGGATCACCGGTAAAGGAGGCAGTATAGTAGGGCGTGCCATTTTGACTATAGATCACTGTATCTTGCAGATAAACTTGGCTTCCTGCTGCTGAGGTTTGTACGACTGGGCCTAAAAATATAAGTCTGTCTTTGAAAGGAACGATCATTTTCGCTCCCACAAGATAATATATAGCTGGTGGCAAGTCGGCTATAGAATATGCCTCTTTTGATAAAGGGGGCATAAAATTAACCCATCCTTTACCTGTTTGAAATGTCGTTGGACTTGTAGGACCACCAGTGGGATCGCCGTCAAACCATCGAATGCAATCTTTTGTAGTATCTGATCGACTTGTTAGATATTGTGCAATACCCCCAGATGTATAAGCACCTGCTAAAGTCGCATTGGGAAATTCTACTTGAACCGTATTTGCATCTATAATAGCTATAACATATCCAGTTTGGAAATTAATACCAGTTATTCCATTAACTTCATTTATGAAAATAAAATCTCCAACAACTAAACCGTGTGCTGTAATTGTAATATTTGCAATCGCAGGTGGAGTTCCAAGGCCAACAATTGCAAGACCGGTAATAAATTTATACTGCATTCCAATATTAGTCGTAGAAAATGGAACTGTTACACCATTTGTTGCCCATAAAGCACCTTGGTAATTTACTGTCCAAAATTGCTGATAATCTTGACCATTCCAAGTTAATGGAGTCCAAGTGGTTTTTTGTATATATCCTGGATATCCAGTAGACCCTGTAGAAATATTCTTATAAAAACTAACATCATAAGATTGAAAAGGGGTTCGCCGATTAATTAGATAAGAATATATTGTATCGAATGCCATTGTTAAAGAATCTTCATTGGGATTTAGATAGACGTCTTCTAATCCCATTACGGGTAAATCAGGATAATATGCGCCTGAAAATGACGATGCTACAGGACCCACGGCAGCATTTGCAGTGATTGTAACGATGCCTGTTGAATAATTTATTGTTGCAGAAGTTATTGGGTGAACTGCACCTGGTGTAATGCCATTTGTTATAGTTAATACGCCAGTTCCTGTTGTATCTGTTAATACTTGATCAATTAATCCTGCAAAAATAATGGTTATATTTACAATATTTCCAGGTACGATTGAAGCATTGGGTTGACTGCTTGTAATTCCTAGTCGAGCAAATATTGAATATGTATTTGTCCCAATGATTGTACTATAGTCACCCGTTGCAACGGCTACATTTCTTCGTAATCTGCAAAGAAGAGAAGTGCCCCTCTTTCTCTTAACTCGACCTCTCCATTGATAAGCATTTATTAGGGTTGGAAAACTATCATTATCGACATTAAAAGGTGTAACTCCAGTCCTCAACCCCTTTGTTATAGGACCAACGACTAGTTTTTCAGCCATATTAGTTTCCTATTGCTAACCAATCATATGCCCAAGAATGACCATCGTTACTGATTATTTGAAATCCAGTTACAGAAATAGTAGAATCTCTCACCCAAAATCCAAAACCGCTACCAGGAGATGATGAAGATCGTCTTCTAGTCACTTGAATATTAAAAATGTTATTTGGGAAATTTATATTTGCAGTTGCAAAAGTAACTGTTGGATTGCCAGTAGTTAAAGCAATTTCGCCCCATTGCATTAAAATGCCACCAGGCAGAAATGTATAGCCATTATTTGCTGCAACGGTAGTTGTAACAAGTGCAGAAAATGCGGTTAATTGAGTTACCCTCCCCCCCCCTGATTCAAAAAATAAGGATTGGTCTGTTGTAGTTCCATTTGTCACATCTTTTACATATATTTGACCTGTAAGATCTATTTTCGCAGGATCTGCATTTCCTGGCGCTTTTTGCTGATGAATTACCCTGTGATAGCCACCTAAATTGTCATTAAAAGATACATGATCTATATTAATAAGACTATCAATAGAGTTCGTATTGGTTTGCATTTTAGGCTGATCAACAGATGGATTATTTGTGGCAAAGGGAATATCATCTGAATAAATATAAAATGGCATTTTAAATTCCCCCTGAGCTTTGATTATAGTTATTCATTCCCCATCCTGTAGTGCTATAGATTGTTTGTGTTCTAGTCGCCGTCCATTGTCTCTGACTGCGAATATGGACTAAATTTTCCTGTTCTTTGAACAAGGCTTCATATTTATCGAATTGATCCCAATCTCCCGTATCTGATAAAATCTTTCTGGCAGCTCCTCTGGCTATATATTCAGTCATATAAGCAAATGGTACTGCTTGACTTTGAGTTAAAAATGCTGCCGGAGTTAAATAACAATCGAGTTCAACAAGGTATTGAGTATTAGGAGGCGCCCTAAAAGTTAAGGTGTTATTGTAAAAAAGTACTGCTCTTGGGATTCCTAATTGATAGAAGTTTGCTTGGACACTGATTGGAGTTCCAGAAGGTATGGCTTGAGGAAAAAAGACATTTATTGCCTCACCTGTGAGATAATTAATCACATTAGAGAAACTTGAAGCACTGCCACCAGAAATATATGGTGTAAAACCTGTTGAATCGACATTTATAGTCACTGTCGTTGGACTAACTGCTGTCACAGTATAGGTGTTATCATTCAACTCAATCATGCCATTGACATTTTCTATTAAAATCGATTGGCCAACTACGAAATTTGTAGTAGCCGTTAAAACCGCTGGATTGGCTTGAGTAATTCCTGTAATGGCAAAAGTATTCTCATAATCATTTTGAAGAGGTAAATTACCATAAGGAGCTTTCCCTGGTTTCATTAATAGACCAAGATTGGTATGACCTGAAAGAAACTCTCCACTATCGGCAATAACTATATTCGATCCATCTGCTGCCGTAGATGTAAAAAATACTTGTGAATTCACACTTGTTGTAGGAATAGTGGTGATGAAATTAGCCGAACTTGAGACAATTGGAGGATCAACATTTACACCTGTGGCCATTATTCCTGTTATATCTACATGGCCTCTCATTAGAGCTGAACTAATAGGGAATACTGGTGGATTGGGAAGATTTGAAAGAAATGGCATTTGTAAATTATATGGACCAGCA
>Ga0070686_100000215_pt1 | contig 40190 bp, 37 predicted proteins | sample KBSS23LmetaG_FD_65654 | JGI IMG/M metagenome (GOLD analysis project Ga0070686, IMG submission 65654) | Switchgrass rhizosphere microbial communities from Kellogg Biological Station, Michigan, USA - KBS S2-3L metaG | ecosystem: Host-associated > Plants > Roots > Rhizosphere ...
CCTTCCGCCCCGTCCCCGACGTGATGTCGAGCGTGGTCAGGATCGTGCCCCACAGCCCGCCGCGCCTCACCCCCCAGGACGAGACCTCGCTGCGCGAGCTCACGCGCGCCGCCTTCCAGCAGCGCCGCAAGCAGTTCCAGCGCATCCTGCGCGACGCCTACGGTCTCTCCGTGGACGACGTGGAGCAGGTGGGCCGCGCCGCCGGGATGGACCTGGTGCAGCGCCCCGAAACCTTCCCCCCGCAGAAGTTCATCGACCTCGCCCGCGTGCTGCGGGAGCGGCGCCGCGACCCCTAGCGAGACGGGGCTGCCGGCGCGCAACGGTGGCGACGTCGTGTAGCTCAGCCTGTCGCTTCGCAGGTGGTTTACGCGCGCTCCACGCGTGCGTCGGCAGGTGTCCACTTCGTTACGCTTCACCCCGAATCCCGCCGATGCTCGCGTGGAAACGGGGCTCCTCTGGTCCCCGTGAGCATTCCCTTTACAGAATACTCACCCAAGGGTATATTCGATGACGTGGACGGTGGAGGGGACCGAGGAATTCGCGAGTTGGTTCGGCTCGCTCACGGAGCCCGAGCGAGAAGACGTGATCGCCGCCGTGGACATGCTCAAGGCTCTCGGGCCACGGCTCGGCTTTCCGCAGAGCTCGAAGGTGAACGGCTCACGACATGGGCAGATGCGCGAGCTGTGCATCCAGCACGCGGGGCGTCCCTACCGTGTGCTCTACGCCTTCGATCCGCGCCGTACCGCCATCCTGCTGGTGGGAGGCGACAAGACCGGACAGGGCCGCTGGTATGAGCGGATGGTTCCCCTCGCAGACCGCCTGTTCGATCAGCACCTAAACGAATTACGCAGCAAGGAGCGCAACTGATGCCTACCCGGAGCTGGGACGAGATCAAGGCGACCGCCGCCCCCGAGACCATCGCCCGGGCGGGCCGCAAGACCGAGGCGATGCTCGCCGCCTTCGAGCTGAACGAGCTGCGCAAGGCACGTCGGCTCACGCAGGAGGAGCTCGCGCGGCGGCTGGGCACGCGCCAGGCCAACGTCTCCAAGCTGGAGCGCCGCACCGACGTGCGCGTGAGCACCCTGCGCGACGTGATCGAGGCGATGGGTGGCGAGCTGCGCATCACCGCGCACTTCCCCGACGGCGACTACCGCATCGAGCCGGGGCTGGAGGCGCGCACCGCCGGTTGATCCGCTTCAGGGCTCGGACGGCCGCGTCGGCCTACCGTGATGATGCCCTTCTTCCCGCTTCTGCGGACGGGATGACGAAGCCCCGGCTCTCTCGCGAGAGAGCCGGGGCTTCGACGTGGACGATTTTGCTCAGTGATCGAACAATCGCAGATCGAGCGAATCAAACTCCGGCCAGGGTGGGCTCCTCGGCGGGGGCCAGGAAGCGGGCGGCCAGGTCCACGTACTCGGCGGTGCCGATGAACAGCGGCGTGCGCTGGTGCAGCGACTCGGGCTCGATCTCCATGATGCGCCGGGTGCCGTCGGTGGCCTTGCCGCCGGCGTGCTCGGCGATCATGGCCAGCGGCGCGGCCTCGTACAGCAGCCGCAGCTTGCCGCGGGGGCTCTTGGCGTCGGCCGGGTACATGAACAGCCCGCCATACAGCAGGTTGCGGTGGAAGTCGGCCACCAGCGAGCCGATGTAGCGCGAGCTGAACGGCTTGGGGTTGGGCTCGTCGCCGGCCCCCTTGAGCCAGCTCACGAAGCGGCGCTGGCCCTCGCTCCACTTGCCGTAGTTCCCCTCGTTGCAGCTGTAGATGCGCTGCCCGCTCTCGGGGATGCACATGTGCGGGTGCGACAGCAGGAACTCGCCGATCGACGGCTCGAGCGTGAAGCCGTGCACGCCGTTGCCGGTGGTGTACACCAGCATGGTGGACGAGCCGTAGACCACGTACCCCGCCGCCACCTGCTTGTAGCCCGGCTGCAGGCAGTCGTCCACGCAGCCGCGAGGGTGGTCGCTCACCTTGCGGTGCACCGAGAAGATGGTGCCCACCGACACGTTCGCGTCGATGTTCGACGAGCCGTCGAGCGGGTCGAAGAGCACGCAGTAGTGCCCGGTGGGGAACTTGTCGGGGATAGGGATGAAGGCTTCCGCCTCTTCCGACGCCATCCCGCACAGGTGGCCCGTGTGGTCCAGGGCCTTGAACAGCACCTCGTGCGCGTACTCGTCCAGCTTGCGCACCTCCTCGCCCTGCACGTTCACCTCGCCGGTGTAGCCCAGGATGTCGGCCAGGCCGGCGCGGCGCACCTCCTTGCCGATCATCTTGGCGGCGAAGGCGATGTCGTACAGGATGCTGCTGAATGCGCCCGTGGCCTCGGGAAACTGCCGCTCGGCCTCGATGATGTGGCGCTCGATGGTGATGATGCCCTTGCTGCTCACGGAATCCTCGGCTCGTTTGTCTCCTGGGCACGGAAGCGGCGCTCGCGCTCGTACGCTTCCACCTCGTACCGGTTCTGCCAGTAGCCGCGGCGCACCCACTCCGCCGCGTATCTCACCGCGAACAGCCTGTCTTCGCGCCACTGCCGCACGTGCACCAGCTCGTGCACCAGCAGCCCCTCGTCGATCCGCACGCGCGGGTGCACCACGATGGTGCCGCCCAGCGTGACCGCGGCGGCCGGGCCCCTCATGTTCCCCGTCACCCCGCCGATCGCCGTGATCCAGCGGTTGCGCCGCACCGTCACGCCGGCCGGGAGCGGCGGGCCCGGCAGCCGGTGCGGCGGCACGCGGGGACCGATCACCCGGTCGGCGAGCCACCCCAGCAGCGTCATCCTTCGTCCCTCCGCCACGCGCGCCCGCCGGGAGCCACGTGAACCGTCACCGTGCCGTCCTCGTCGGTGCGCGCCACCTGCACGCCGTCGGCGCGCAGGCGGGCGACGGTCTCGGGGGCGGGGTGGCCGTACTTGTTGCGCCGCCCGCACGAGATCACCGCGAGCGCCGGGTGCACCGTCCGGAGCCATTCCTCCGATGTGGCGGTGCGGCTGCCGTGGTGACCGGCCTTGACCAGCTGCGAGCGCAGCGCGGCGCCGTAGCGGCCCACCAGCGCGTGCTCCACGAAGGCCGGTGCGTCTCCCGTCAGCAGTGCCGAGAACTCGCCGTAGCGCACCTGGATCACCGCCGAAATGTCGTTCGCATCCCCCGATGCGTCAAGAACGTCCGCTGCGGGCCACAGAAACTCCAGTTCCACGCCGTCGATGCGGAGCACCCGGCCCTGTCGCGCGGCGTTCCACGCCACGTGCCGCCCTTCGGCCGCGCGCAGCACGTCGCGGTACACCGGCGTGCCGAAGGCCAGCCCCGGGTCGATCAGCCGCCCCACCGGGATCTCCCGCAGCACCGCCGGGGCGCCGCCCACGTGGTCGAGGTGCGGGTGCGTGAGCACCAGCGCTTCCACGCGCCGGGCGCCGTGGGCGCGCAGCCACGGCAGCACGCGCCGCCGTCCCGCGTCGAAGTCCTCGTCCCACGGCCCCGCGTCCACCAGCAGCCAGCGCCCGGCAGGGGTTTCGATCGCCACCGCGTCGCCCTGGCCCACGTCGATGAACGCGATCTCCAGGCCACGCGCGGGAGCAGCCGCCAGCGGCAGCAGCAGGAAGGCGGCGAACGCGGCCAGCGGCGCCAGCGCCCAGCGCACCCGGCGCCGCATCCCCCCGGCCAGCTCCAGCGCCAGGAGGAACGCGAGCCCCGCCGCGGCCCACACCCACCACCGGGGCCGCGCCACGTCGGCGTGCCCGCCGGGGACGGCCGCCGCCACGTCCACCACCCGCTGCATCCCGTCCAGCGCCAGCGACGCGCCGTCGGCCACGACGCGGGCCAGCGCAGGCGACAGCGGCTCCAGCGCGCACGCCGCGCCGATCCCCACCAGCGCCAGGCTGCTGAGCGGGATCGCCGGGAGGTTGGCCACGATGGAGACCGGGGCGATGCGCCCGAACTCCTGCGCGGCGACCGGCGCGGTGGCGATGAACGCGGCCACGGAGACCACGACCGACTCCGCCAGCGCCTTCATACGCCCGCGCCGCAGCCGCGCGGGGAGGCGCTGCAGCAGCGGCCGGCGCAGGAGCATGATCCCCAGCACGCCGGCGTAGGAAAGCTGAAAGCCCGCGTCCAGCGCGGCCATCGGGTCCAGCGCCAGGATCGCCAGCGCGGCGGCGGCCACGATCCCCAGCGGCGACGACGGGCGCTGGAGGGTCGCGGTGAGCAGCGCCAGCGCGGTCATGACGCCTGAGCGCACGGCCGAGGGCGGCGCGCCGATCATCGCCAGGTACAGCGCGATCAGCACGATGGTGAGCCAGATGGTGGGGTCGCGCCGCAGCCGCAGCACGCGGCCCAGCAGCACCAGCACCGCAGCCACCAGCGCCACGTGCGTTCCCGAGATGGCCAGCAGGTGCACCAGCCCCGACGCGGCGAAGCGGTCGGCCAGGCCGCGGTCCAGCGTCTCGCGCCGCCCCAGCACCAGCGCGTCTGCCAGCGCGGCGTTGCGGGGGAAGAGGCGGCGGATCTGGCGCTCGGAGCGGCCGCGGAGGGTGAGCAGCGGGTGCTCGGCGAAGCTCGCGGGCGCGGTGACGGTGGCGTGCCGGGCGAGCAAGTAGCCGCGATACGCCGGGCTCTGCGGCCAGCGTCCCGCGTCCACGGGGGAGGGGAGGAGCCGCCACTCGCCCGCCAGCCGCATCTCCGTCCCCGCGGCGAGCGCCGCGGTGCCGCGGGGGAGGCGGACGCGCACCTCCACCTGGCATTCGGGGACGGCGCCCCGTTCGGCGGCCGCGCGGGTGACCGCGAGCGGGAGGAGCGGCGTGCGCTCGGAGGTGTCGCGTGGGGCGGCGAAGTCGGCGCCGAGCGCGCCGGCCAGCACCACGCGCGCGCCGTCGGCCAGGGTGGCGCGGCAGTCGCGGGCGGCGTCGACCCTCGCTTGCGCGCCATCGCCCGCGCCTGCCAGCGCCAGCGCGGCGAGCAGGCAGCCCCGCGTGCCCTCTCGCCCCAGCGGGGCGCCCACGACGGGGCGGTGCAGCACCAGCGCCGCCAGCGGGACCGCCGCGCCCAGCGCAGTAGCGGCGGGCACCGCGCCGACGCGAAGGCCGAAGAGGAGTCCGGCGAGGAAGGCGAAGAACGCGGCCACGATCGGCAGGCGGAAGTGGCTCATCCGGTCAGAACCCTGTGTGGCTCATCGGCTTGTTGGGCGTTGATGGCGCGGCGGTTGCAGCGATGTCGGCTGGACGGCGGCGCGTGCAGACGAACCGGAGGTGCGAGATGAGGGTCCGGCTGAGGATCGGGATCACGGCCGCGTGCGCCATGCTGGCCGTCGCATGCAACGGGTCGAGCCTGTTCGATGGCGAGCTCGGCACGGGCGTCACGCCCACCGGAACGGGTATCGTGCAGGGAAGCGTGCTGGCCGAGGGCACCGGCGCCGGCGGCGTGCCGGTGATCCTGGTGGGTCGCGACTCCACGCAGACCGACCTGAACGGCATCTTCACCTTCGACAGCATCCCGGCCGCCACCTACACGCTGTCGGTGCGCGTGCCCATCGGCTTCACGCTGGCCGCCGGGCAGACCGCCACCCGCTCGGTCTCGGTGACGAACGGGACGACGACCGGCGCGACCTTCGTCCTCCAGCGGGTGACGACGGTGCCCTGACAGCGGTGAAGAGAACGAAGTGAACGTAGCTGGATACTGCCCGCCTGACGAGGTTCCAGGCTGGCGGAATACAAGCGCGGCGCCGAGGGTCTGGTGCCGCGCTTCGTCGTGGGTGCCAGCTTTCGTAAGCGTCTCCCATCAAACGAGATGGAAGGATGGCTTCCGCCGCCTGCCAGGGAGCGCTGTTCAGGATGGGGCGACATCCGGATGTGCCTGTTTCATTGCAGGCGTGTTCGGACCCGTACATCTGACCCACTTCGTGCGGCAACGTCGCCAATCGGCGTACGACGAAACACCGCCGCATCCACGAACGGGTGCGGCGGTAGGTCGATGCGGAGCTCGCGCGCTCAGGCGCCGGTGTCCTTCTGATACGCGAACGCCGCCGCGAGCAGCGCGGCGGCGATCGATGCAGCCCAGCCGCGGCGGGTTACGCCACGGCCCCGGCCAGCTCGGGCGCGCCCACCAGCTCGCCGGCGAAGGTGGCGCCGGTGGTGGACACCAGCCGCACCTCGGCGAAGCTGCCCACCAGCGAAGCGGGGCCGGCGAAGTTGACCACCTTGTTCCCCTCGGTGCGCCCCTGCACGCCGCCGCGGCGGCCCTCCTTCTCCACCAGCACCACCAGGGTCCGCCCCACCTCGGCCTGGTACCTCTGCGCCTGGATCTCGCGGTGCACGCCGATCAGCGCCTCCAGGCGCGCCTGGCCGATGGCCTCGGGGACGAACTGGTCGCGCGGGAGCCGGGTGGCCGGGGTGCCGTCGCGCTCGGAGTAGCGGTAGAGGAAGGCATCGTCGTAGCGCACGGTGCGCATCAGCGCCAGCGTGGCCTGGAACTCCTCCTCGTCCTCGCCGGGGAAGGCCACGATCACGTCGGTGGAGAGCGAGATGCCGGGCATGGCCTCGCGCACCCACGCGATCTTCTCCAGGTACTCGGCCACCGTGTAGCGCCGCAGCATGCGCTTGAGCGTACGGTCGTGGCCGGCCTGCACGGGCAGGTGGAGCTGCTTGCACACGGCGGGCTCGGTGGCCATCACCTCCACCAGCTCGCGGGTGAAGCCGTTGGGGTGCGGGCTGGTGAAGCGGACGCGGCGAATGCCGTCCACCCGCGCCACCTCGCGCAGCAGGCGGGGGAAATTCCAGTCGCCGTGCTGGTAGCTGTTCACCGTCTGCCCCAGCAGCGTCACCTCGGGCACGCCGTCTTCCGCCAGCTGGCGCACCTCGGCGAGGATCGCCTGCGGGTCGCGGTTCTTCTCGTCGCCGCGCACGTAGGGGACGATGCAGTAGGTGCAGCGGTAGTTGCACCCGCGCTGGATGGGCACCCACGCGCTTACGGCCGAGATGCGGCGCGCGGTGACGCCCTCGTAGTTCTCGAACGGGTCGAAGCCCAGCACCGTGAGGCTGCGCGGGGCGCCCCTGGACGGCGCCGGCGCGGTGGCGGGGCGCAGCTCGGCCAGCTTCTGGGGGAGCTGGCGGTAGGCGTCGGGGCCCATCACCAGGTCCACGCCGCCGTCCTTGCGGAAGAGCTGCTCGCCCAGCCGCTGCGCCATGCACCCGGTGATGCCGATCACCACGTCGGGCCGCGCCTCGCGCACCTGCTGGAGCTGGCCCACACGCCCGATCACCCGCTGCTCCGCGTGCTCGCGGATGGCGCAGGTGTTCACCAGGATCACGTCGGCGTCGTCGGGCGTGGCGGTCGAAACGTATCCCTGCTCGGCCAGGATGCCGGCCATCAGCTCGCTGTCGCTGATGTTCATCTGGCAGCCGTACGTCTCGATGTAGGCTTTCTTCATGATGCTCGGTCGGTGCTGCGAACGCGTTGAGGCGAGAACCGCACGAGTACACCACAGCAGAGGCGTGGTTCGGGCTCGCGGGGATCTCAGAAGCGCACAGATCGGTGCGCGTATCGAAGGTCTCGGTCAGGTAGAGGTTGGCGATGGCTCGTCTTGTATGCCTCGCGCGCGGTTGGTCTCGTGGACCCGGGGAGTTTCGTTGGCGGCTCGGCCCACATCCATGCCGTCGTCCAGCGGGAGCGCAGTGAAGATGTCGTTGACGATTCTGGAGATGCTGGTCTCGTGTCGCATGGCGTAGCGCCGGGCGCGATCGGCCGTGGCTTCATCCACGGTGACCTTGAGATTCATCTTCGCCATGCTCGGTCCACATTCCCCACCGGTGAATCTGGGAATATAGCCGGAACCCCCTCTGGGGATGAAGGATCAGTGGCGGACCAGCACCCATCCCGGTCCGCCACTGGTCGAATCCACCGGCCCGATCTCGCGCATCGGCCCGTGTGGTCACGCGCCTGCGCCTAGAACCGGCACACCCCGTTGCAGGGCTCGCTCCAGAAGGCGCCGCAGCCGTCGCCGGTAAAGCTGCAGAGGTTGGTGGTGCACGTTCCGCCCTGGCAGTCGTTGAACGCGCCGCCGAACGAGCAGTCACAGAGCGGCCGCCGCGCGCCGGCCGCGGGTGCCGGCGTGGGCGCGGGCCCCAGCGTGGCGACGACGCGGCGCCCCAGGTCGCGCCCGAAGACGGCGGCGAGATGTCGGCCGAGTGTGCGCGCCCGTTCGGGGTTGGCGCCCTTCGCGGTGAGCTCGGGGAGCTGCGGGATCACCTCGCGGAGCGCCGCGCGCTGCGGCTCGGTGAGCGGCTGGCCGGGGCGCAGGAAGCCCTCCAGGTGCTCGCGCCAGAGCGCGGCCCGCGTGGCGGCCGGCAGCTCGCCGTAGATCGCGCGGCGGTAGGTCACGGAGAAGCGCGACAGCTGGCCCAGCGTGGTGGGGAGCGCGTCGTGGTGCGCGCGCACCCACGCGGCGGCGGCGACGCATTCCGGCGGGTCGGGCGCGGGCGAGGCGCTGCCCAGGGTGGCGGTCAGCAGGACGGCGAGCACCGGCGCAAGAATTCGCTTCCGCATCGTGCACCTCCTGGAACGTGAGAGTCCACGGCCGTAGATGGGTCGTACCGCTCCCATCGGGATCTCCGGTAGGGCTTCGCACGATACGTCCGCGAGTCTGTGTGGTCAAGGAATGTCAGAGAGCATTCGAAACGCGTGCCCCTAAATCTCGTAAACAAACAGCCAGAAAAGCGAAAAGCGGAGGTCCGCGAGATCCGGACGTCCGCTTCTGCTAACTTGACAGGCAATCTCCACGTCCCGCCGCGGCCATACCTAAACCGTCGATTAGTCTTTTTTAGTCGGAGCGTCAAGACGGGCTTTCAACGCTCGCTCCAGAATCGTGCAAGCGCTTCGCGCGGTCTCCAGATCGCCCAATACGTCGTTCTTCTTCAACTCGTGCACCCGTCCCGGTCGCGGCGGATACCGGTACTGCGCGGCATACGGGGTGAGCTTCGCGATTGCGGGGAGCGCATCGGCGGTCTTCCGGTCCAGCAGCCGAACCTCGCGAGCAGCCTTGCCAGATCGTGATGCTCTTCGGGGATGACATCGTAGGAGGCGAGAACGGCCTTGAGCAGCTTTTCGACGGCCTGCTGGGCGTGGAAGCCGATCTGCGCGATTCCGCGGAGGTTTTCTGCGCCGGCACCCAAATCGGCCCACGCCAGATCGTCATTCGCAGACTCGATCCAGCTTCGCACGATGCGTTCGCGGACTTCGTCAGGCGTCCGCATAGAGCACGATTCCGTGACGGTCGGCCGGGTAGGCGATGGTCGCGGGAACGGGGCAGCACTCCTCGAACTCCTCGGCGCCCCAGACCTGAATGTCCACGGGCTGCTCGAAATCGACGAAGAGCTCGGACAGGTGCTGGGCCTCTCCCACGCAATCCCGAACCGGGTCGCGCAGCACGACCAGGATGTCGAAGTCGCTGTCAGAGCGAGCACGGCCCGCCACGCGCGAGCCGTGGAACACGATGCGTTCGACGGAGTTGCCCGCCTCGCTCAGGATCCGGTTCTTGATCCTGTGCGCCGCTTCCAGATCAGATGATGGGATCATCGCTCGCTCCAGAATCGAATGGCTCGGAAGCGTCGTACCCGCCGGATGGCGAGAGGGTCGGATTCAGTCCGTGCCGTCCTCGTCCTTCAGGTCCTTGAGGCGCAGGCGCACGTAGTCGTCCAGCGCGTCGTCGGGAACGTGGTAGATCTCGGCCAGGAAGCTCCGGGTGTCGGCCTCGTTGCGGTAGAGCTGCCGCAGCAGACTGCCCAGGCGCTCCAGCGGCAGCCCCAGCCGCCCCGCCGCGCCGGCGATGCGCTCGTAGGCCGCGCGCCGCGCCTGGCGCTCTTCGTTGGTCTCGCCCTCGAACCAGGGTTCTCGCACAAGCATCTCCCGCCGTCTCCGTAAGATCCTTCGTTCAGGCCCGCGCCCATTCGCCATACAGGGGGTAGCGCGAGCACATCTCCCGCACCTCGCCGCGCACGGCCTGCGCCACCTGCTCGTCGGCGGGCTTCGCGATGACCCGTTCGATCAGCGCGGCGATGGCGCGCATCTCGTCGGGGCCGAAGCCGCGGGTGGTGAGCGCCGGCGTGCCGATGCGGACGCCCGAGGTCACGAACGGCGACTCGGTCTCGCCGGGAACGGTGTTCTTGTTCACGGTGATCCCCGCGTGGTCGAGCGCCTTCTCGGCCACCTTCCCCGTCACGCCCTTGTTGCGCAGGTCCACCAGCATCAGGTGGTTGTCGGTGCCGCCCGAGACGAGGTTGAAGCCGCGCTCCGTGAGCGCGCCGGCCAGCGCCTGCGCGTTGGCGATCACGCGCCCCGAGTAGTCGGCGAACTCGGGGCGCAGCGCCTCGGCGAACGCCACCGCCTTGGCGGCGATCACGTGCATCAGCGGGCCGCCCTGGATGCCGGGGAACACCTGCTTGTCGATCGACTTGGCGTGCTCCTCGCGAGCCATGATCAGCCCGCCGCGCGGCCCCCGCAGCGTCTTGTGCGTGGTGGAGGTGACGATGTCGGCGTGCGGCACGGGCGACGGGTGGTGGCCGGTGGCCACGAGACCCGCGAAGTGCGCCATGTCCACCACCAGCCGCGCGCCGCTCTCGCGCGCGATCTCGGCGAACACCTCGAAGTCGATGATGCGCGGGTAGGCGCTGGCGCCGGCCACGATCACCTTGGGCCGCACCTGCATGGCCTGGTCTCGCAGCGCGCCGTAGTCGATGCGGTGGTCGTCGGGGCGAACGCCGTAGGCCACCACGTTGTACAGCCGGCCGCTGAAGTTGACCGGCGAGCCGTGCGTCAGGTGCCCGCCCTCCGACAGGTTCATCCCCAGCAGGGTGTCGCCCGGCTGCATCAGCGCGAAGTAGGCGGCCATGTTGGCCTGCGCGCCCGAGTGCGGCTGCACGTTCACGTGGTCGGCGCCGAAGAGCTCGAGGAGACGCTGCTGCGCCAGCCGCTCCACCTCGTCCACCACCTCGCAGCCGCCGTAGTAGCGCTTCCCCGGCAGCCCCTCCGCGTACTTGTTGGTGAGCACCGTGCCCATCGCCTCGATCACCGCGCGCGAGGCGAAGTTCTCGCTGGCGATCATCTCCAGCTGGTGCTCCTGGCGGTCGGCCTCGGCCACCAGCAGCCGGTGGATCTCGGGGTCGGCCTGCTTCACGGCGTGCATCGATCGTCCTCGCGGCTTCCAGTGGTCGGTCGGGGCGGACGGCGGGAAGGTAACCGCGCGCGGACCGGTTTGCGAGGGCCGGGCATAGGGCTCGTCTCCGGTGCGGATGCGGCGAACCGGTGCGCGGGTGCGTGGGGGAGTGGCCGATCCACCGGCATCGATCGGGTTGGCGTGCCCGCATCCTCGTTCGATCAGGGGAGTGGCCTTCAGGGGCGAGGTGGAGCGGTGCCGCGGGATCTCTCGCGGGAGGGATTGCGACTGAAGTCGCGGCTACAACGGCACACAGTCCGCCTTCGCGGACTTCAACGGATACGGAGAATCCCATCCCCATCGGCGACGCTCCGAAGCCCTCTGAGGGCAAGGGAGCTTCCATGAATTGAACACGTTCAACAAAACTCTTGACGTACGATCTCGCCGCGCCTACACTATTGAACATGTTCAATTCTAAGACTCGCAAGGGCGAGGAGACGCGAGGCCGGGTGCAGGAGGCGGCACTCGCGCTGTTCCGGGAGAAGGGGCTCGACGCCACCACCATGCGCGACGTGGCGGCGGCAGCGGGGCTCTCGCTGGGGGCGGCATACCACTACTTCCCCAGCAAGGACGCCATCGTGATGGCGTACTACAACACCCTGCAAGACGAGCACGCCGCCGCGGTGCTCGAGGCGGTGAGCCGGGAGCCCACGCCGCGCGGGCGCGTGGCCGCAGCGGTCCACTGGAAGCTGGACATGCTGGGCGGCGACCGGAAGGTGCTGGGCGCGCTGCTGCGCTTCACCGGCGAGCCCGACCATCCGCTCAGCTTCCTGGGCGCCGGCACCCGCGCCCTGCAGCTGCGCAGCATCGCCACCTTCGCGCTGGTGCTGGAGGGCGTGGAGCTGCCGGCCGACTTCCGCCCGGCCGCGGCGGTGATGCTGTGGGCGCTGCACATGGGGCTCCTCCTCTACTTCCTGTACGACGGCTCGCCGGGGCAGGCGCGCACGCACCGCCTGGCCGACGGCGCGATCGACCTGTTCCTCTCGGGCATGCGGCTGCTGCGCTTTCCGCTGCTGCGGCCGCTGCGCACCCGGCTCACGCGGCTGCTGGGCGAGGCGGGGCTGCTCCCCGACCTGGCCACGCTCCCGCCGCCCGTGTCCCCCTTCACCCCGGCGCCGGGCGCATGATCCACTGATCGACGCTGCAACGCGCCGGCATTCGCGCCGTCGCGTCACATCTGCCAAACGAGCCATACCATGGACGAAGACAACGCGGGATCGGGGCGCGCCGCGATGCTGATGACGATAGCCGGGGCGGTGGTGGCGGGGCTGGTGTTCCATGCCGCGCAGCTGGCGGAGCTGAACCACACGGCGCTGGTGTTCGTGGGCGTACCCGCGCTGCTGGCGGTGGTGGTCACCTTGCTCCCGCGCCCGGGCAGCGTCACCGGCGTGATCATGAAGTCGGTCACGCTCGCGATACTCCTGGCGGGCACCGTGTTCGGCGAGGCGTTCGTCTGCATCCTCATGGCGTCGCCGCTGATCTATGGCGTGGCGCTGGTGGTGGGGCGCTTGGTGGAGCGGCAGCGCGCGAAGATGGGGAGCACCGGGGCGGCGCATGCCTCGCTGCTGGTGCTGGTGGCCGCGTCGGTCCCCGCGATGGAGGGCGTGCTGCCGCGCGCGGAGTTCCCGCGCGAATCCACGGTGCAGGTGTCGGCCATGGTGAACGCAACACCCGACGAGGTGCGGCGGGCGCTGGAAGGGCCCATGCGCTTCGACCGGCCGCTGCCGCGCTTCCTCCGCCTCGGCTTCCCCACGCCCGGCGCGACGGAGGGATCCGGCCTCGCGGTGGGCAACCGCCGCTCGGTGATGCTGCGGCACGGGCATCATCATTCCGGCCGGCTGGTGATGGAGGTTCGTTCGTCGCAGCCCACCCACGTGGTGTTCAAGCCGGTGGCCGACGACAGCTACATCATCCACTGGCTCGCCTGGCGCGAGGCCGACGTGCGGTGGGCGGCGGCGCCCGGCGGCACGCGCGTCACCTGGACGCTGCGCTACCGGCGGCGGCTGGACCCGGCGTGGTACTTCGGGCCGCTGGAGCGCTACGGCGTGGCCACCGCCGCGACGTACCTGACGCAGACGCTCGCCACGCCGGCCGGGCGGAGCGTGGGCCCGTGAGCCCGTCGCTCATCGGCATTCTCGCCGCGGCAGTTCCGCTGGCGTTGGCCGCGGCGCTGTGGGCGTGGCGCCGTCCGGGTGCCAGGGAGCGGACCGGGATGCTGCTCGCGTCCGTCTGGCTCTTCGTCACGCTGCCCCCGCTGAACGGCCTCGCAGCGGAGGCGGGATGGTGGAGCTTCGGGTGGGGCGGGGCGGAGTGGTCGCGGATGCCGGCGGGGCTGCTCGTCGGCTGGGTGGTGGGGTGGGGCGTGCTGCCGCTGCTGGCGCTCCCCGGCGCGCCGGCCTGGGCCTGGGCCGCGGTGCTGGTGTGCCTGGACGTGCTGCTGATGCCGCGTCTCGCACCGGCGCTGCGGCTGGGCCCCGGCTGGCTGTGGGGCGAGGCGCTGGTGGTCGCTGCGGCCTTCGTCCCCGCGTACCTGCTGGCGCGGTGGACGGCGGAGGACCGGCGGCTGTACGGACGCGCCGCGCTGCAGGCGGCGTGCTTCGCGATGCTGCTGCTGGGGCTGCTGCCCGACGTGGTCGAAGCGTCGGTCCGGGCCGGATGGCCCGCGGGGTGGCTGCGGTTGGCGCCGCTGGCATCCACGTTCGTGGCCGTGCAGGTGATCGCCGTGCCGGCGCTGCTGGGGATCGCCGGGGTGCACGAGTTCGCGACCCGCGGCGGAGGGACGCCGCTGCCGTTCGACCCGCCGCGGCGGCTGGTGCGCAGCGGGCCCTACGCCTACGTCGCCAACCCCATGCAGCTTTCCATGGCGGTGGTGCTGGTGCTGTGGGGGATGATGGGCGGCCGGCCGTGGGTGGCCGCCGCGGGGGTGATGTCGGTGGTCTACTCGGCGGGGTTGGCGGCGTGGGACGAGGGTGCGGACCTGGAGACGAGATTTGGCGCGGAGTGGGCGGAGTATCGCGGCCAGGTGCGCGCCTGGATCCCGCGCTGGCGCCCCTGGCACCCGTCGCTGGCGGGTGGCGCGGAGCCAGCGCGCCTGTACGTGGCGTCGGGCTGCGGCGTCTGCTCGGAGCTGGGCGGCGTGGTGGAGCTGCTGCGTCCGGCAGGGCTCGTCATCGTCCCCGCGGAAGACCATCCCGCCCGCCAGCTCACCCGCATCACCTACGACCCGATGGACGGCGGAGCGGAGGAGGAGGGCGTGGCCGCCGCCGCCCGCGCGATGGAGCACGTCAACTTTCCCCTGGCGCTGCTGGGGATGGCGATGCGCCTGCCCGTAGTCCGTCCCCTGCTGCAGGTGGTGGTGGACGCGAGCGGCGGCGGCCCGGCGCCGGTCGCGTGGCGCGGCGTGGCTGGGGAGCGATCCGCCGAGGCAACGGTGGCGACGTCCGCCTGCATGCGCCGCCCTGGCCAACCCCGCGGTGCCCGCTCCGGCTTCATCGCCATCGGGGGATGAGGGGAGTGAAGCGGAACCAGCAAAACGGCCGGCCTCACGCAGAGTCAGCAGAGTCAGCAGAGAACAACTGCAGTTCCTCTGCTGACTCTGCTGACCCTGCGTGAGAAAAGCCGTGCCGGATTGTGCGTTGAGCCATCCTCCGCGGACGATGGAAAAGGTTGCAGATGAAGGAGGCCGGGAGCGCATCGCCCCCGGCCTCCTTCTCCATCACCTCCGCCCCGACTTTTACCGGCCGATGGGCACGGCGGCGGGGTCCAGGCTGCCCACGTAGTAGTCCACCAGCGTGCGCTGGAAGAGGAGGTTGTAGCGTGCGTTCACCAGCGCGCTCTGCGCCTGGGCGAAGGTGGCGCGTGCCTGCGTGAGCTCCACCAGCGTGCCCACGCCGGCCTGGTAGCGCTCGCCCGTGGCCTGCAGCGACAGGCGGGCCGCCGTCTCGCCGGCCTGCGCGGCGCGCAGCTGCTCCTGCGCGGCGGCGAAGTCGAGCGAGGCGCGGCGCACCTCCAGCCCCACCTGCTGGCGCTGGTTCTCGAGCGCGATGCGCGCGTTGTCCTGCGCGATCTGCGCGCGCTGCGTCTCGGCCGCCGCGCTGCCGCGGTCGAAGATGGGGAGCGACACGCCCACCGACACCGAGCCGCCCTGCCGCTGGTTGAGCTGGTCGAACACGCCCAGGTCGTTGGCGCTGTTGAGGCTGGTGTTGTAGCCCGCGCTCACCGACACCTGCGGCAGCCGCGAGGCCCGCGCCGCGCGCACGCCCTGCGCCGCCGCGTCCAGCTCCGTCTGCCGCGCCGACAGGTCCACGCGCCGCGCGAACGCCTGCTCCATCAGCGTCTGCAGCGGGGCGATGTCGGCCATCTGCGTGGCGCCGGTGGCGGGGGCGGGGAAGACGTACTCGCCGCGCGGGTCCAGCTGCAGCGTCTGGATCACCTCCACCTTGGCCAGTTCCACGTCGCGCTGGGCCTGCACCACCGCCAGCTGCGCCTGCGCCACGGTGGCCTCGGCCTGGTACTGGTCGGCGATGGGGCGGCGGCCGGCGTTGACGAACTGACGGATCTGGTCGGCCTGCGCCTGCTCGCTGGCCAGCGTCTCGCGGCGCACGCGAAGCTGCTCCTGCGCCTCGATCAGCCCCAGGTAGTTGCTGGCCACGGTGAATACGACCGACTGGCGGGTGCGCTCCACGTCCTGGCCGCCGGCCGCCTGCTGCAGCTGTGCCTGGCGCAGGTTGGCGCGGTTGGCGCCGCCGTTGTACAGCAGGTAGCTGCTGGAGACGCCCGCGTTCAGCCCGCTGGTGAGCGTGTTGCCCGCGCCGCCGCCAACGGAGGTGGGCGAGCGGTCGTAGCTCTGCGAGCCGCTGGTGCTGAAGCTCACGCTGGGCAGGAACTGCATCTTCTGCTGCCGCACGCTCACCGTGTCGAGCGCCGCCGCGTTTACGGCCTGCCGCAGCGTGCCGTTCTGCCGCAGCGCGATCTCCACCGCCTCGCTGAAGGTGATGGTGCGCGGCTGCGCCGCGGTCGTCGCCGCGGCTGCCGTAGCCGCGCCGGGCGTGGTCTGCGCGGCGATCTCCGTGGCGCCGGCCGAAACGGCCAGCACCAGCGCCGCGGCCGCGATCCCAAGCTTGTGGTACATGTGGGCTCTCCTTCTCTATTCGTCAGCGGCCCGGACGGTCCCGATCCGCATTCCATCATCAGTCGCCAGCTCCAGGGCGTCGGGCCGGTAGACCCGCTCCGGCCCCGACGCCTCTTCCATCACTCGTAGCGCAGCGCCTCGATGGGGTTGAGCGCGGCGGCCTTGCGGGCGGGGTAGAAGCCGAAGAACACGCCCACCGCCGCGCTGAAGCCCACCGCCAGCAGCACCGCCTGGGGCGGCGTGGCCGTGGCCCATCCCGTCAGCTTGCCCACCAGCGCCGCGCCGCCGTAGCCCACGGCAAGGCCGATCACCCCGCCCAGCAGGCTCATCACCACGCTCTCCACCAGGAACTGCAGCAGCACGTCGCCGCCGCGCGCCCCGATGGCCATGCGGATGCCGATCTCGCGCGTGCGCTCGGTCACGGAGACGAGCATGATGTTCATGATCCCGATCCCGCCGACCACCAGCGAGACCGAGGCGATGGCCGCCAGCAGGTACGTCATCACCTGCGTGGTGCCGGTGGCCGCGGCCGCCAGATCGTTCTGGTTGCGCACCGTGAAGTCGTCGGGCTCGCCGTCGCTCTGGCGGTGGCTCTCGCGCATGATGGCGCGGATCTCGTCCTGCGCGGCGGGCATCTCGCCCGCGCTGGCGGTGCTGCCGATGATCTGGCCGATGAACATCCCGCCGGCCAGGCGCGCCTGCATGGTGGTGTAGGGAATCAGCACCACGTCGTCCTGGTCGGTGCCGCTGGCGTTCTGCCCCTTGGGGGCCAGCACGCCCACCACCTGCATGGGCACGCTGCGCACCTGGATCTGCTGTCCCACCGGGTCCTCGCCGGGGAACAGGTTCTCGGCCACCGTGGCCCCGATCACCACCACCTTGCGCTTGGCCGCCACGTCGCCGTCGCTGAAGAAGGCGCCTGCCGTGGTCTGCCAGTCGCGGATGGTGGTGTAGCCGGTGGACACGCCGTTGATGGTGGTGCGCCAGTTCCCCTGCCCGCCGATCACCTGACCGCGCGAGAAGATCACCGGCGATACGCCGGCCAGCAGCGTGGACTCGCGCTGCAGCTTCTCGGCGTCGTCCACCGTGAGCCGGTTGAAGGCCTGCGCCCCCTGGCTCACGCCGCCTGCCTGGCTGGCGCCGGCGGTCACCACGATCAGGTTGGTGCCCAGCGAGCCGATCTGCTTCTCGATGTTGCTCTGCGCGCCGTGGCCGATGGCCACCATGATGATCACCGCGCCCACGCCGATTACGATCCCCAGCATGGTGAGGAGCGTGCGCATCTTGTTCTTCAGGATGCTCTGCCCGGCGATGCGCACCAGCGTCTGCTTCTTCATGCGGCCTCCGCCGTCTGCAATGCTTCCGTCGCCGATGCGTCCGCGGATGCCGCGTCGATCTCCACGTCGTCGTCGGTGTCTTCCACGTAGGCCCGCAGGTCGTCCGCGGCGTTGCGGCGGCCCTGCACGGGGTGGTCGCGGCGGATGTTGCCGTCGCGCACCTCCACGATGCGCTTGGCATACTGCGCCACCTCGGGCTCGTGCGTGACCAGCACGATGGTGATCCCCTGCTCGTTCAGCTCCTGGAAGAGCGCCATCACCTCCACGGTGGTGTGCGAGTCCAGGTTGCCGGTGGGCTCGTCGGCCAGCAGCAGCGTGGGCCGCGTCACCAGCGCGCGGGCGATGGCCACGCGCTGCTGCTGCCCGCCGCTGAGCTCGCTGGGGTGGTGGTCGAGCCGCTTGCCCAGCCCCACCCGCCCCAGCGCCTCTGCGGCCATGGCCCTGGTGTCCTTCCAGCGCCCCGCGCGGTCGTACAGCAGCGGCAGCTCCACGTTCTCCAGCGCGCTGGTGCGCGAAAGGAGGTTGAAGCCCTGGAAGACGAAGCCCAGCTTCTGGTTGCGCAGGTCGGCGAGCTGATTCTTCCCCATCCCGTCCACGCGGATCCCGTCCAGCAGGTAGGTGCCGCGGGTGGGCACGTCCAGGCAGCCCAGGATGTTCATCAGCGTGGACTTGCCCGAGCCCGACGAGCCCATGATGGCGATCATCTCCCCCGGCTCCACGGTCAGGTCCACGCCGCGCAGGGCGCGGACCTCGTTCTCGCCGTGGCCGTAGATCTTGGCCACCTTTGCGATCTCGATGACGTTCTTGGTGCTCATGGCTGGCTCCTTCGCCTTAGAAGCCGGGGCCGCGGCCGCCACCGCCGCCGCCGCGCTGCTGTCCGCCGCCCGAGAGCGGGTTCTGCGTGGCCTGCCCCGCGGTCGCGGTGGTCGCCACGTTGGAGCCCACCACCACCTGCATCCCCTCCTTCAGGTCGCGCCCTTCGACCACCGTGTTCTTGCCGTCGGAGAGGCCGGTGCGCACGCGGTGCATGGCCAGCTTGCCGGCGGCGTCCACCGTCCAGATGCGCCCGCCGCTGCCGCGCGCCCGCCGCGGGGCACCGCCCGCCGCGCCCGCGCCGCCGCCGAAGCCGCCTCCGCCCTGGCCGCCGCGCGCCGCGCCGGCGCTTGCACCGCCCTGGCCGCCGCCCGCGCCACCGGGGCCGCCCGCGCCCGCCTGCCGGCCCTGCCGCTGCCCGCGCGCCGCCTTCATCGAATCGACGTTGATCCCGGCCGCCTTCATCTGCTCGTCGCTGGGCGTGAAGCGCAGCGCCGAGTTGGGCACCAGCAGCGCCTGCTGCGCCGAGCCGGTCTCGAAGTCGACCGTGGCCGTCATCCCGGGGAGGAGCTTGCCGTCGGGGTTGTCCACCTCCACCACGGCGGTGTAGTTCACCACGTTCTCGGCGGTGGTGCTCTGCAGCCGCACCTGCTTCACCGTGCCGTGGAAGGTGCGGTCGGCGTAGCTCTGCACGGTGAAGCTCACCGGCTGGCCGTCGTGGATCTCGCCGATGTCGCTCTCGTCCACGCTCGCCAGGATCTGCATCTTGGACAGGTCGTTGGCGATCAGGAACAGCTGCGGCGCGCTGAAGCTGGCGGCCACCGTCTGCCCCACGTCCACGTTGCGCTCCACCACCACGCCGTCGATCGGCGCGTAGATCTGCGTGTAGCCCAGGTTGCGCCGTGCCCGCTCCAGGCCGATGCTGGCCGAGCGCACGTCGGCCTGCGCGGCCGACAGCTTGTACTGGTAGCCGGCGAACTCCTCGGCCGTGATCACCTTGCGGTCATACAGCGGCTTGTTGCGCTCGAAGTCGCCCTGCGCCTGGCGCAGACCGGCGGTGGCGCGGGCCACGCCGGCCTGCGCGTCTTCCACGGCCTGCTCGGCCAGCGTGGCGTCGATGCGCGCCAGCAGCTGCCCCTTCTTCACGTGGTCGTTGAAGTCGGCGTAGATGGCGCTCACCTGGCCCGACACCTGGGTGCCCACCTGCACGGTGGTCACCGCCTTCATGGTGCCGGTGGCGCTCACGGTGGAGCTCAGGTCGCCGCGGACCACGGCGGCCAGGCGAAACTCGTTCGCCTTCTCGCCACCCGAGCGGCGCACCAGGAAGAAGGCCGCGGTGACGAGCACCAGTGCGGCGACGACGGCGACGATGCGGAAGTTCTTCATTCGTTCCTCGGCTTGTCCGGGCCCCGGCCGGCGCCGGGGGATGTTGCGTCGCAGCCCGGCGGGCCGCCCTCTGCGGTCCCCGGATCTGCCTGACGACGAGTATACCGGAAGCCCCCGCCGCGCGGTGCCCCTTGGCGGATGACCTGCACCGGGGCGTTTTGAACTGCACGCATGGCGACATGAAGCCTTCCAGATCGTCAGGACCATGCGGGACAACCCCCAGTCTGCGGAGGCGCCATCGTCCCACGAATTCCCCAGCCGTGGATCTCACGCGGAGTCAGCGGAGTCAGCGGAACCGGCCGCGGTTTCTCTGCTGACTCCGATGACTCTGCCTGAGGCTGCCGTTGCGGGGTCGGGACGATGGAGAGATGGCTGGGGGCGTGTCGCGGAGGCGGCGTTCGTTCGCGGCGCGGTGCAGGTGGATGCGCCGCAGGTGCAGTTCGTGCGCGAGCGCCTGCCGCGGGGCAGGGGGCGCGCACAACGTGCGAGCGTGGACGGGTGCGTGCCTGCGCGCCCGCCGTGGATCAGCCGTGGTGAACGACGTGAGCGCGACCCGCACGACAACCGAAGCGCCGGCCGGCGAAGCGCCGGAGGAGACCGCCCGCCTGGGGCGCGGAGAGCTGCTGGCCATCGGCCTGTTCTGGCTCTTCCTGGCGCTCCTCTCGGCCGCCAACCGGCTCCTGGAGCCGCGGCGCCCCGGCCTGGCGCCGGGGTTCCCCACGGGGCCCATCGGGATGGCCGTGGCCGAGTCGGTGATCTGGGCACTGGTGACGCCGCTGGTGTTCGGCATCAGCCGGCGCTTCATCTCGGGCCATCGCAACCGCGCGTCCCGCGTCGCCCTGCTGGTCGTGGGGGGGATCGGCGTGTCGATCTTCGTGGACGTGGCGCTCGATTTCGTGCGCGTGTACGTGCTCAACCTCCAGTTCCGCGGCCGCACGGGGTTCGACCCCTGGCGGGGGATCGCGCGTCTCTGGTTCCTCCGCGAGATGGTGGTGTACAGCGGCATCGTGGCGGCCGGGCTGGCCCGCGACTACTTCTGGCGCTACCGCGCCCGGCAGCAGGAGGCCGTGCGCCTGCAGGCCGAGACCGCGCGGCTCCAGGCCCAGCTTGCCGAGGCGCGCCTGGCCACGCTGCGTACGCAGATCGACCCGCACTTCCTTTTCAACACCCTGAACGCCGTGAGCGCGCTGGTGGAGCGCGACCCGCCAGGCGTGCGGCGGATGATCGCGCGGCTCAGCGAGCTGCTGCGGCACTCGCTGGAAGGTGCCGCCGAGACCGAGGTGACCCTGGCGCAGGAGCTGGCGTTCGTGGACAAGTACCTGGAGATCATGCGCATCCGCTTCCAGGGCACGCTCGAGGTGGAGACGCGCGTGGACGAGGACGTGCGCGATGCGCTGGTGCCCAACCTGGTCCTGCAGCCGCTGGTGGAGAACGCGGTGAAGCATGGCGTGGGCAGGCTGCGCGGGGCGGGGAAGATCGAGATCGCCGCGCACCGCGAGGACGGGCGCGTGGTGCTGCGCGTGCGCGACAACGGCCCCGGCCTGTCCGACGCGCCGCGCGACGGCGTGGGCGTGCGCAACACGCGCGAGCGCCTGCTGCAGCTCTACGGCGAGGCGCAGTCGTTCGACCTGCGCCCGGTCGGGGGCGGCGGGACCGAGGCCCTGGTTTCGCTCCCCTTCCACACCCGCGGCGACCTGCACACCCTCGGCGTGAGCGCCGCCGCCGCGGTGGCCGTCCGATGAGCGGCGCGCGCACCGTGCGAGTGCTGATCGCCGACGATGAGCCGCTGGCCCGCGCCCGCCTGGAAGACCTGCTGCGCCACGAGCCGAACGTGGAGATCGTGGGCACCGCGGTGGACGGCGACGAGGCGGTGGATCAGATCGCCGCCCTGCGCCCCGACCTGGTCTTCCTCGACGTGCAGATGCCGGGGAAGACGGGGGTGGAGGTGGTCCGCGCCGTGGGCCCCGAGCGGATGCCGGCCACCGTGTTCGTCACCGCCTACGACCAGTTCGCCCTGCAGGCCTTCGACCTGGCCGCGGTGGACTACCTGCTGAAGCCGTACGACGACGAGCGCTTCGGGCAGGCCTTCACCCGCGCCCGTCGGCTGGTGGAGCTGTCGGAGGTGGGAAAGCTCACCGAGCGGCTGCTCACGCTGCTGCAGGGCGGCGCCGCCCCCGCCTCCGTCGCGCTACCCTCGTCCGACGCCGCGCAGACGGCCGCGCCCGCTCCCGCCGCGGAGCCCGCGCGCGAGCGCCCGGCGCCGGTGGAGCGGATCGCGGTGGAGATGAAGGGGCAGGTACGCGTGGTGCCGGTCACCGAGATCGAGTACATCACCGCCAGCGGCCCTTATGCCGAGATCCACACGCACGAGCGCGGCTACGTGATCCGCGAGCGGATGCAGGCGCTGGAAGAACGGCTCGACCCCGCGCGCTTCCTGCGCATCCACCGCTCGGTGATCGTGCGGCTGGACCTGATCGACGCCCTGCTGCGCGCCGGCGGCGGCGACTACGCCGTGCGCCTGAAGAACGGCGTGAAGCTCAAGGTGAGCCGCACGCGGGTGGAAGAGCTGGAGAAGCGGATGGGGGTGGGCGGGTAATCGCCGCCGGGGCGTGTGGTGGGAGCCGTTGACAGACGGCGTCACATCGTTTACCTTTGGAGCATCTGAGGGGCGGGCATGCGCGGGAGAACTTCAGGTCGTCCGGGAGGACGGCAACTCTGGAGCCCGGGGCCTGCCCCTTCTTACGTCCATACCCTGCCTCCCACCAGCTCGCGCACCCAGGCGAAGCGGCTCTCCGCCGCGATCAGCGCCTCTGCCTCCGCCGGAAAGAATTTCACCCCGTAGCCCACGTGCTTGCGCTGCTTCGCGTAGGCCAGCGGGTGCAGGATGCGCGCGTAGCGGTCTTCCGTGTGGCCGTAGGCGTTGGGGTTCAACGCATACCAGTAGCTGCTCGCCACCGCGTCCACGATCTGCAGGCCGCGGCGCTGGTCGTGCGGCAGCGAGTGCACCTTCTCGCGCCGGACCACGCTCCAGTCGATCCTGGTGTCGCCGCGCGCCTGGAGGACGTCCAGGTAGGTGCGGATGTCCTCGTAGCTCATGTTCTTCCGGTTGGAGAAGATCACGTCCACCGTGCCGTCGCCGTCGTCGTCGTCCCGCCGGTGGTCGCGGCAGAACCAGGAGACGCGCTCCAGCAGCATGCGCGTGGTGTAGCGGTACAGCAGGTACTTCTGCGTGAAGGTATCCACGTCGGTGATGGACGGCTTGTGGACCAGGATGGAGATGGTGCGCATCCGCGCCCGCTGCGTGGCGATGGCGTCGACGTAGGCCACGCGCTGGTGGTGCTCGAGCTTGCGGAAGTGCAGCGGGCGGCGCGGCTCCTTCTTCAGCAGCGCCTTGACCCCGTCCAGCACCTTCACCGCCTCCAACTCGTTCTCGCGCCGCAGGATCAGCGCGGAGAGCACGAACCACTCCGACGAGCCGGGGAAGCTGAACCCCTCGTCGCCCGATTCGTCGATGTAGGCGATGAAGCTGCTGTTGCCGTCGGTGGACGACATCGTGCTTGGGGTGGCTGAATGTGAAGGGATGAAAAGAGCGCCTATAGGGCCACCGGCCGAACATGCATCCGGTTCGATGCCAGGCCCTTGATCGTGACAGGGTCCTCCGCGTACTGCGGGGGACCCTCGTCTGCGAAGTGAACATAGGGACGCCCGCGAAACGGCGCCAGCGTTTCGACCGGGCTTCAGCGCACCCGCAGCGTGACGGTGACGGTGCCGCCGTCGGGCGAGGGGAGCTCCATCTCGCGCACGCGGCGCCAGGGCTGGCGCAGGTAGCCTTTCACCGCCATCGAGGCGGTCATCACCCGCTCGTCGCGCGGGAGGGCGCGCAGCACCTCGTCGCTCATCAGCAGCACCAGCTTGGCGCGGGGCCGGGTGATGGCCACGTTGAAGCGGTGCGGGTCGAGCAGGAACTCGGCCTCGCGCTCGGCATACTCGCGGTCGGCTACGGCATAGGAGACGATGATCATCTCGCGCTCGTTCCCCTGCATCCGCTCCACCGTGTCCACGATGGGCAGCTCGCCGTAGGGCCAGCTGGCGCGCGCCAGCTCGTGCAGGATGGCGCTGTTCTGCGCGCGGTGGGGCGACAGGATGGCCAGCCCCTGCTCACGGAAGCCGTCGGCGGTGTACGCCTCGCCGGTGGCGGGGTCGCGCAATTCGGCGCGGGCCAGGGTGGCGATGCGCGCCGCCAGCCGGGCCTCGAACGGGTTGTTGGCGGTGGCGGTGTAGCCCGAGTAGGTGCAGAAGACGACCGAGTCTTCCGGGCGCAGGAAGGCGTCGCGGACCAGCGCGTCCATCGCCTCGGCGTCGAGGGACGGCGGGGCGGCATGGAGGCGGCGGCCGGGCTGCATCGACACCAGGCCGGGGTAGAAGGTGCGGCGCGGGTACGCCACCAGCGGCGCGTTCATCCGGCGGCTCTCGCGCAGCGCCAGCGGCCCGAACTTCTCTGCGAAGAGCGCGAACACCGAGCCGTAGAGCGTGTTCTCGGCGTCGTAGTCGCCGCGCACGATGGGGGCGAGCTGGCGGTGGTCGCCGCACAGCAGCACGCGCCCGCCGCGGCGGATGGACGACAGCGCGATCAGCGCGTCGGCCACCTTCATCTGGCTGGCCTCGTCGATCACCACCACGTCGAACAGGGGCGAGATGGGGACGTCGCCCGCGTCCTCTTCATCCCCCGCCGCCTTCATCTGCTTCCACAGCGACCACACGGTGGAGCCGACGACCACGGGGAGACCGGTGGCGTCCGCCTCGGCGAGCACGCCCTCCAGCCCGTCGTCCTTCACCAGGTCGACCCCCGCACCGGCCAGCTCGCGGTCGGCCTCGCTGCCGCGCGAGGCCAGCTTCACCAGCCGCAGCGGCGGCTCGATCCCCGCCGCGGCCAGCTCGCGCGCGACCCGCACCAGGACGTTGGCGATGGCGCGGTGCGTGGCCGCGCTCACCAGGATGCGCAGCGGGCGCCCCGCGGCCTTCGAGGCGGCCGCCAGCCCGAGCAGCGTCCACGCCAGCAGGTACGTCTTCCCCGTCCCCGGCGGCCCCCAGATCACCGTCACCGCGCGCTCGAACGCCGCGCGCCAGGCGTGCGCCTGCTCGGCGTTCAGCACCTCGCGCCCCGCGGCGGCAATGGTGTCGCGCCACCCGGCAGCGGCGTCCAGCGGCCTGAGCAGCCAGTCGTCGGCCACCGCGCCGTCCAGCAGCCCGCGGACGAAGCGGGCCTCGCCGTGCCCCTCGGCCAAACGGCGGAGGGTGGCGACCACGCGGCGGGTGTTGAAGTCGGCCTCGGCGCGGTCGAGCACGCACTGGCGGTCGAAGCGCAGCAGCCCCTCGCGCTCCAGCCGCGCGAAGCCGTAGTCGGAGGCGAGGGTCACGCGCGGGCGCTCGTGCGCCAGGTCGTACTGCACCAGCTCCACCATCAGCTTGCGGCGCAGCCACGGCTTGGCGTCGCTCTCCAGCAGCATCTCGCCGTTGTCGTGCGTGAGCACCAGCGCGAACTCGCCCGGGCGGAACTTGGCCTCGCGGCAGTCGGGGTCGAACTCGAAGGTCCATTCGCGTTCGGACGTGCGCTCCACCGGCTCGAGGCCCGTGATGGCCTCCCAGCGCCGTGCCCGGTCGCGCGAGGGGAGGGCGTGCAGCGCGCGGATCGCCAGCGACTCGGCAGCCGCCTCCAACTCGGTGAAGATGCGCAGCGTTTCCAGCACCGGGTCGGCGATCGGCTGGGCCGACACGGTCGTCCCGGCGCTGCCGCCCTCCAGCCGCAGCCGGGGCGCGCGCGTCTTCCCCGCCTGCTCGCGCACGCCGCGGATCACCGAGTCCACCGCGTTCAGCTTGTCGCGGACCGTGTGCTCGATCGCGGCGCGCACCTCGTCGGCGTTCTCAGCCACGCCCGCCACGTGGTGCGGGTGCCGGCGCCACACGTTGTGGATGCGCTCGAAGGCGACCTGCGAGGAAAGCGGCCAGCCGTAGTCGGCGCGCGGGTGCCAGGCGTGGGCGCCCTCGCGCGGCTGCAGCGCGGCCGAGACGGCGGCCAGGTCCAGCGCGTAGGGCACGGGGAGCGCGAACAGCTCCGACACCGCGTCTACGACGACCGTCCCCGGCGCCGCCGCGGCGGAGCGCAGGCCGGCGGCGGCGGTGCCGGCGGGGAACAGGACCGAGGCGAGCGCGGCGATCCCCGGCTGGGCATCTCCGTCGGCCATGTGGCGGTGCAGCAGGCCGCGCAGCCCGTCGAGCTCGGCGCGGTCGTAGACGAAGGCGTGCAGCGGCTTGGGCCCGCGCCGGCCTTCCGGCGGCCCGGCGGTGGCGGCCAGCATCTTCGTGGCCGTCTCACCCAGGCGCGCGAGGAAGCCGCGCAGCAGCTCGCCCTCGGCGGCGTGCAAGCCGGCGCGCGAAAGAGCGACGTCCACCACCGGCCGGGCGCCCGCGCGCTCGGCGCGGAAGCCCAGGGCGAACACGGTTCCGCTCACCGGGTCGCCCTCGGCGGTGAGGACCAGGCGCACGCGCTCGCTCTCGCCCAGCAGCTGCGTCTGCTTCTCCTGCTCCACCATGCGGCGGTAGCTGAGCGCCATCGCCCGCTTCTTCAGCGCGCCCTCGCCGCTTTCCAGCGCGTGGCAGCCGGTGTAGGTGTCGCCCCGGATCCCGCGGCGGTTGAGGTCGGCCACGGTGCGCACGCCGCGGCCGGCCAGCACCGTCTTGGCCAGCGGCGTGAGCCCGGGCACGCGCGCCAGGTCGTCGGCCGCGTCGGCCTGGGCGCGGCAGTGGGCGAAGAAGCCGCAGCCGGCGCAGGCGGGGGTCAGGTGCCACGCGGCGGCCAGCGGCTCGGTCTCGGCCACGCGCGGCAGGTCTTCGCGCAGGAAGCGCTCGACGTGGTGGCGGTAGGCGGCCAGCGCGAAGCGCCGCGGCGCGCGCGAGCCACGGTTCCACACCCACCCCCACTGCGTTTCCACACGCGCGTCGATCCCGTGCGCGCGCACGGTCTCTTCCAGCAGCAGCACGTAGAAGGCGACCTGCGCGAAGTGGTGCACCGCGCGCTCGCGGCTCCACTTCACGTCGATCACCCCCAGCCGCGGCCGCCCGTCGGCCCAGCGGCCGATGCGGATCAGGTCGGGGTGCGCGGGGGCGAAGGCCAACAGCGACGGGTGGATCCCGTGCCGCGCGGCGAAGGCCTCGGGGTCGGGGAGCTGGAGGCGCGGCTGCACCAGGAAGCGCACCTCGCCCGGGTCGCGCAGCACCTCGATCACCTGCCGCGGGTCGAGCGCGCGCGCATCGCCCGCGGGGGTGACGCCGCCGGTGAGCACGGCGCCCGGGCCGAAGCGGCGGACCAGCGTGGCGATCTTCCTGCGCTCGAACTGGCGGCCGGCGGCGGCGAGCAGCCCCATCCCACCCCGCACCTGCGGGCGCGGCACGCCGTCCGCACCGGGCTCCATCTCCCAGCGCAGCTTGCGGTCGCAGCGAAAGCGGAAATACTGCGCGAGCTGCGATCCCGTGGCGCGCAGAAGGGGTGTGGCGGTGCCGCTCATCCAGCGTGACTCAGGGAAGACGTCAGGGAGGGCGCGGCAGCATACCGCGCGGTCTCACGTTAACTCTGTACACCATTGTCGATCAAGGGTTTGCGCGTGTTTTACGCCGCCGGCCGACACTGCTCTCCGCGGCGAATCCGAACTCTGCGAATGGACACTTATTCGATCCTCCCCCAACGATACGCAGCACATCACGTCGAGCCGTCATCATTCTCGTGCAGACGCCGGCTCGACGGGATCTCCGCGGCTCGCAACGAATTGGTCGAACTCAGCCACGGTTCGCCCCCGTCCATCGATCGCGAACGCGTACACGTCCATGCTGGTGAGGGTGCCGCGGTACTCGGGGCGCAGGTGGACGGCGTCCTTGATGCGCAGGACCAGGTCGCGATCCGCAGCGGCCAGGTCGCGCACGAGCTGGCGGTGCTCGGCCATCCGCTGGTCGAACGTCGCCGTGTCCCATGCCCAGAGGTCCACCTTCCACAGCCGTTCCCCCGCGGGATCCAGGATCTTCATCCCGAAGTACAGCCCGCATCCAAACCGGTTGCCGGGCCGGCGATACTCGTCGTTGAAGTTCACGCGCACGAACGAGTACCCCTGCGCTTCCACGCAGTCGTGGAGCGCCGGCAGCAGCGCGAGAAAGCGCGCCCGCTCGCCGGCCTCCAGCCGGGTGTACAGGTCGACGTCGGGCCACACCATCAGGTCCAGGCCCACGCTGCCCACCACCTCCACGGGACCGAGGGCCGCGCGGATCACGTCCAGCATCCCCGTGCCCTCGACGAGGCAGATCGCGCCGGATCGAAGCTCCGCCGCCCGCTCCCTGAGCTCCGTGTTCATGGCATCCATCCAGCCGCAACGCCTCCGTTGAGGGTGCTTCAAGGTAACGGAGTTCGCGTCCGCGGGAGAGACGCGGGACAGGATCGGCGGAGGTGCGGAACCGGCACCGGTGGGTCGAATCATATGGAGAATGATTATTGGTTCGATGCGAGGAACGGCCTGTCGTCGGGCGATCCCGAACGGCATGGCGGACGGGCACGGTGGACGCTTGCGTCCGGGCTTGAGAATGGGTATCATTCAGCTCGTTGAAACTGGTTCTCACCTCCGCACCGGCTTCTCAGCCCAATGCTGAAGCGCCTCTTCCGCCGCACCCCGGCACCCGCCGCGCCCCAGGCGCGCTGTGCCGAGTGCCCGCTCGCCGCCTGCGCCAACGGGTGCCAGGCCGCGGTGCTGCGCATGGAGTGCGACACCGGCGAGGCGCACCGGCTGCGCGGGATGGGGCTGTTCGAGGGCACCTGCGTGCGCGTGCTGGACAGCCGCAACGGGATGCTGCTGGAGGTGAAGGGGAGCAAGCTGGCGCTGGGCGCCCAGCTGGCCCGCACCATCACGGTGCTGCCGCTGGGAGCCTGAGGCTTGGCGCGACCGCTGTCAGCGCTGGAGCCGGGCGAGCGCGGCAAGGTGACGGCCATCGGCGGTGACGACGACGCCGTGCGCCGGCTGATGGACCTGGGACTGATCCGCGGCACCACGCTGGAGCTGGTGCGCCGGGCCCCCCTGGGCGACCCGCTGGAGGTTCGCCTGCGCGGATTCATGCTGACCCTGCGCCGCTCGGAGGCGGAGCACATCACGGTGGAGTAGATGGACGTAGCAGAGGCCGGGGCGCCCGCCGCCACCCATGCACCCTCGCCCGCCCACGTGCGCGGCGGGGGTGTGCTGCATGTGGCGCTGGTGGGCAACCCCAACACGGGCAAGAGCACGCTGTTCAACGCGCTGACCGGGATGCGGCAGCGCGTGGGCAACTATTCGGGCGTGACGGTGGAGCGGGTCGAGGGCCGCTACCGCGACGCCGAGGGCCGCTCCGTGGCCGTGCTCGACCTCCCCGGCACCTACTCGCTGAGCGCCAGCAGCCCCGACGAGGAGATCGCGCTGGGGGTGCTGGTGGGCCGCGCCGAGGGCGTGGACACGCCCGACGTGGTGGTGGTGGTGGTGGACGCCCAGAACCTGGAGCGCAACCTGTTCCTGGCCAGCCAGGTGCTGGAGCTGGGCATCCCGGCGGTCATCGCGCTCAACCAGGTGGACGCCGCGCTGGCCGCCGGCATTCGCGTGGACCCAGTGGAGCTCACGCTGGAGCTGGGCGCGCCGGTGGTGGCCACCGTGGCGACGAAGGGCGAAGGGCTCGACCTGCTGAAGCAGGCGGTGAACCGCGCGGCCGCGCTCCCCCCGGCCTCGCGGCAGTTCGAGCTGCCGGCCGAGGCGGCGGCGGCGCTGGCGCCGGTGGAGGCGTGCCTGGTGCGCGGCGGCTTCAAGCCGCAGGCGGCGGGGATGGAGGCGCTGCGGTTGCTGGCCGTCACCACCATCGGCGCGCACCTCTCGCACGTCCAGGGGTTGGCGGAGGTGGTCGAGCGGGCCCGCGCGGAGGTGGAGGCGGCGGGGCTCACGCCGCGCTCGCTGGAGGCCGAGGCGCGCTACGGCTGGATCGCCGACGTGGTGGAGCGGGTGTCCACCCGCACGCACACGGGGAAGAAGTCGTTCACCGAGCGGGTGGACGCCGTGGCGCTGCACCGCGTGTGGGGCCCGCTGGTCTTCGTGCTGCTGATGACGCTGGTCTTCCAGTCGATCTTCACCTGGGCCGAGCCGATGATCGGCTGGGTGGAAACGCTGTTCAGCGCGCTGGGCGGCGCCGTGGGCGGCGTGCTTCCGGAGGGCGACCTGCGCTCGCTGGTGGTGGACGGCGTGATCGCCGGGGTGGGCTCGGTCCTCGTCTTCCTCCCGCAGATCACCATCCTCTTCCTGTTCATCGGGATCCTGGAAGACACGGGCTACATGGCCCGGGCGGCGTTCATCATGGACCGCTTCATGAGGAGCGTGGGGCTGCACGGGCGCAGCTTCATCCCCCTCCTCTCGGGCTATGCCTGCGCGGTGCCGGGGGTGATGAGCACGCGCACCATCGAGAACCCCAAGGACCGGCTGGCCACCATCATGGTGCTGCCGCTGATGAGCTGCTCCGCGCGCATCCCTGTCTACACCCTGTTGATCGGCGCCTTCATCCCCTCCATCACCGTGGCCGGCATCCTGAACCTGCGGGGGATCACCCTGCTGGCCATGTACCTGCTGGGCACGCTGACGGCGCTGGGGATGGCGGCGGTGTTCAAGAAGACGCTGCTGAAGGGGCGCGCGCGGCCGCTGATCATGGAGCTGCCGCCGTACCGCCTGCCCAGCGTGCGCTCGCTGGCGCTGTCGGTGAGCCACCGCGCCAGCATGTTCCTGCGCAAGGCGGGCACGGTGATCCTCTCGCTCAGCATCGTGCTGTGGGCGCTGGCCACCTACCCCAAGACCCGCCCCGCGCCGGGCGCCACGCCCGCGGTCGCGCAGGAGCAGCAGCTGGCCAACAGCGTGCTGGGGCGGATGGGGCACGCCATCGAGCCCGCCGTGCGGCCGCTGGGGTACGACTGGAAGATCGGCGTGGGGATCGTGGCGTCGCTGGCCGCGCGCGAGGTGTTCGTGAGCACCATGGGCACCATCTACGGCGTGGGCAGCGCCGACGAGACCAGCGGCGACCTGCGCGCCAAGCTCCAGCGCGAGCGCGACCCGCGCACCGGCGCGCTGGCCTACACGCCGCTGGTGGCCGTGGGGCTGATGGTGTTCTACGTCTACGCCATGATGTGCATGAGCACCGTGGCGGTGGTGGTGCGCGAGACCGGCGGCGGGCGCACCGGGGTGAAGTGGGCCGCGTTCCAGTTCGCGTACATGCTGGCGCTGGCCTACGGCGCCGCGTTCATCGTGTACCGCGGCGGGCTGCTGCTGGGCTTCGGGTGAGGTGGAGCCAGTCCGTCCCGGCCGGCGGCGCGTGAGGCGTCGGCGGTCGGGAAGGCGATCGGGATGATTGGAGGAGGATGATGGATTCGCAGATGATGCAGACGCTGGTGGTGGGGATCATCGTGCTCTTCGCGCTGGCCTACGTGGGGCGGCGCGCGTGGCGCACGGTGGCCGCCGCGCGCGGGCCCAAGGGCGGCGACGGGGGCGGGTGCGGCAGCGATTGCGGGTGCGGGCATTGAGGGTAGATTGGGTGGATTCCTTGCCCCCGGGCGATTGACTGGAGACCGCCGCATCGCCGATACGATGCGGCCCGAGCCCGTAGCGACGGCGGATTCGAACCGAAGCCCGCCGCTCGAACATCGGGAATCCGCCCTGCGTGGCCGAAGGCCGGCTCGGTCGTTCCCGCGTACGGTCACCCGCTTCGCCCCGGCCCGGCCCCGCCATCCTCCTGACTCAACCCTGATCCCCGCCCCCATGCGAACCCCGATCCTGCTCGCCGCGGCCCTGGCCGCGTTCGCCCACGCCGCCCCGCTCGCAGCGCAGGCCGACTCGGTCGCGCTGCTGGCCCGCGCGCGCCGGCTGCACGCCCAGTACCCGCTGGTGGACGGCCACAACGACCTGCCGTGGGAGATCCGCGTGCGCGGCGCCAGCGACGTGGTGCGCATGAGCCCCGACGGGCCGCTGCCGCAGAACAACACCGACCTCGCCCGCCTGAGGCAGGGCGGCGTGGGCGGCGTGTTCTGGGCCGCCTACGTGCCGGTGGAGACCATGGGCCACGCGCCCGGGCCCGCCCGCGTGGCGCTGGAGCAGATCGACCTGATCCACCGCATGGTGGAGCGCTCGCCGGGGATGGAGATGGCGCTCACGGCCGACGACGTGGTGCGCATCCACCACGCGCACAAGGTGGCCGCGCTGATCGGCATCGAGGGGGGGCACGCCATCGAGAACTCGCTGGGCGCGCTGCGGCAGTTCTACGCGATGGGGGTGCGCTACATGACGCTCACCCACACCAGCACGGTGGACTGGGCCGACGCCGCCACCGACAGCCTCCGCCACGGCGGCCTCACCCGCTTCGGCGAGGAAGTCGTCCGCGAGATGAACCGGCTGGGGATGCTGGTAGACCTGTCGCACGTGTCCGATGGCACCATGAGCGACGCCATCCGCGTCTCCGCGGCGCCGGTCATCTTCTCGCACTCGTCCGCCCGCGCGCTGGCCGACCATCCGCGCAACGTGCCCGACTCGATCCTGGTGCGCATGCGGGAGAACGGCGGCATCGTGATGGTCAACTTCTACTCGGGCTTCACCGAGCCCGGCGCGGTGGCGCTGGCGCGCGCCAGCTACGGCGTGGCCGACAGCATCCGCGCGCTCTACCCCGCCGACGCGGCCGCGCGCGACCGGGCCATGGACGAGTGGCGGCGCGCCAACCCCATGCCCCGCGGCACCCTGCGCACCATCGCCGACCACATCGACCACGTGGTGAAGGTGGCGGGGGTCGACCACGTGGGCTACGGCTCCGACTTCGACGGCGTGACCTCGCTGCCGGTGGGGCTCGAAGACGTGTCGCGCTTCCCCTACCTCACCGCCGAGCTGCTGCGCCGCGGCTACAGCGACGCCGACGTGGCCAAGATCCTGGGCGGCAACCTGCTCCGCGTGATGCGCCAGGCCGAGACCGTGTCCGCCCGCCTCCAGCGCGAGCGCCCCGCCTCGGTCGCCGTCATCGACCAGATGGACGGCGGCGTCGTGCGGTAGGGCTGGTCGGACGGGTGGATCGAAGACAGGCCGGCTCCCCTTCGGGAGCCGGCTTTTCCGTACCGCGCAGCGCCGGATCCTGTCCACGAAAATGTCATCTGAGCGTCGCCGCCGCGCCTTCGCCGCAGCGCGCGTGATGTATGGCGGCGACCGAAGGATCTATCGCCGGCGCTCGGATACAGCCGGCCATTCGCGTGGCGATCGACGCAGCTCACCGGCGGCGATCGGATTCATTCGAGGAATCCAGAGAAAGCAGACGCGGCTCCCACGCAATCGTGAGAGCCGCGTCGCGATTCCAGGACGTATTCGTGTCCGCGTTCGCTCAGCAGCGCCCGTCGGAGCTGGGGCAGTCGGCGGGGTTGCAGCTGAGCGGGCAGCTCGCGCACGTGCCGAAGCAGCTCGCCGGGCAGGTGGCGCACGAGTCCAGCCGCGTACAGGCCGAGATGCAGGTGTTCAGGGCCACGCAGGTGTCCTGGTCGCCCGTCAGCCCGTGCACCGTGCCGCGCCCTCCCTCGGCCGGCAGGGTGGAGAACGACTGGATGGCGAGGTCGTCGAGCTTCAGCGACAGCTTGCTCATGGGGACGCTCCGGTGCGGGGAGATGGGGGAAGGCGAAGGCGGACGCTCCCCGCTGCGGCCGGCTTCGCATGAGCGGCGCGCGAGTGGCGGCCGCGGAAGGCGCTGGAGGTCGCCTTCGAAAGGGGCGGGATGGCGAGTCAGATGATGGAGATTGGCCGATTCGGCCATCGCGCAACGTGGTCGTCTCCACCCGCCGTCGCGAGGGAGATGGGACGAAGCGTTCCGGAGCGGGGACGGGGTGCGGAGCGGGGGGGCGAACCGCACGCGCTCCGGAAGCGGACGATCTCGCGACCATGACGGTCCTGTCGCGAGCTCAGCGTCCTTCTCGGCTCCCCACCCCGATCGATTGTGAGATCGGCGGCATCGCACCAGCAACGTCATCACACCGAAGCACCAGGGGCTCGAGGATCGGGGAAACCACCGGAACCACGCGATTTTCCTCTGGTCCTCCGGTCCCCTCCGTTCCCTCTGTGTGATGCTGTTCCGATTGTTGGAATGCGCAGAACGATCAGGGTCCGGAACGATCAGGATAATGGGATGATACGAAGAAGCGGCCCCGGCGTGCTCGCCGGGGCCGCTCCATCCACTCGGGTCCAACCACGCGAGGCGGATCGGGACGCTAGCGCCCGAGCCCCTTCATCGCCGCCTCGGGATAGCGGGTCCCCGCCGCCACGCCCTTGGGCGCGATCTCCTCGATGCGCGCCAGGTCGTCCCTGGTCAGCTCCACGCGGGTGGCTGCCACGTTCTCCTCCAGGTACTTGCGCCGCTTCGTCCCCGGGATGGGCACCACGTCGCTCCCCTGCGCCAGCACCCACGCCAGCGCCAGCTGCGAGGCGGTGCACCCCTTGGCGTCGGCCATCTCCTCCACCCGCGCCACCAGCTCCAGGTTCTTGGCGAAGTTCTCGCCCTGGAAGCGCGGCGAGCTGCGCCGGAAGTCGTCGGGGGCGAAGTCGTCCAGCGTCTTGAAGGCGCCGGTCAGGAAGCCGCGCCCCAACGGGCTGTAGGCCACCAGCCCGATCCCCAGCTCGCGCGCGGCGGGGATGATCTCGTCCTCGATGTCGCGGCTCCACAGGCTCCACTCGCTCTGCAGGGCGGTGATGGGGTGCGTCGCGTGCGCGCGGCGGAGGGTTTCGGCACCCGCCTCGCTGAGCCCCAGGAAGCGCACCTTCCCCTCCTCCACCAGCCGCGCCATGGCGCCCACCGTCTCTTCGATCGGCACCTCGGGGTCCACGCGGTGCTGGTAGTAGAGGTCGATGTGCTCCACCTCCAGCCGCTTGAGCGACCCCTCGCACGCCTTCCGCACGTACTCGGGCCGTCCGCTGATCGAGCGCACGCCCGGGTTCGCCGCGTCGCGCACGATGCCGAACTTGGTGGCCACCACCACCTCGCCGCGCCGCCCGCGGATCGCCCGGCCGACCAGCTCCTCGTTGGTGAACGGGCCATACATGTCGGCGGTGTCCAGGAAGTTCACGCCCAGCTCCAGGGCGCGCTCGATGGTGGCCAGCGACTCGCCCTCGTCGCCCTCGCCGTAGAACTCGCTCATCCCCATGCACCCCAGCCCCTCGGCCGAGACCTCCAGCCCCTGCCCGCCCAGCTTGCGCTTCTCCATCGTCCCACTCCCCCTGTTGCGATTCCCCCGGGCCCGCGCGCCGGACCTCATCCGTACGGAGCTACGCCCCCGCGCGCGCGGGCACAAGTACGCACCCGCGAGTGCGTGTGGCGCGAGGGTCATGGTGCCGCGACCACGACCTTCAATTCTTTCGCGGCCGCAAGCACGACCGGATGGGCCAGGTGGAGCGGGTCGGGCGTACCGTATACGATTGCGGCCGGATCGACGATGTCCTGGAACAGAACCGCCACGTGCCAGTCTCCGGAGAATGCCGACCACCAACGGAAGCCGGGAATACCATGGTCGTCGTGCAGCCGGCGGGCGATGCGCTGTGTTACGACGCGCTCACGCGACGCCAGATCGTCGGGGCGGATTCCATAGCGGACGAGCGTGGCGGGATCGCCGAGATCGGGAATCTGGTCGTATACGTCCGGATCGATCCACGTTTCCACCAGCGCGAGCGGGTTGTACCGCAGAGCCTTGCCGCGGGCCTTCCGGCGCAGGTGCCCCGCGCGAACCTGCCGCTTTCCGCGCAGCGACTGCAGCACCTCGGCCAACGCGTGGGCGGGGTCTTCGAGCGCGAGATAGAGGGTTGGGGAAGTCCCCAGATCAAAACGCCCGCCGGTCTGGACTCCGGCGGGCAGGATGTATTCCGCGGTATACGGCGCTCCTGGGGGCGCGGTCGCGTCCCAGGGGAACACCCTCCAGAACGGGCCGCGAAGCCCGGGTGCCGGCGGCATCAGACGTAGGCCCCGTGCTCCGTGGCATTGGCGGCGTAGAGCACCTCGGCGAGGCGGCCCTCACGCAACGCCTCGACGGGGGTGCGACCGCCCAACGAATGCTGCTTCGACACCAGCCAATCGTGAATCACGTCAGGGTCGAGAAACCCATCGAGCTCCGTGACGGTCACGGCGAGATGCGAGAGCATCCGTGCATTGTCGTAGGTTGGTGCCACGGCCCCCCGCTTCCACGCAGCCAAGCGGGACCGGTGGACCCCGAGCGCCTCGGCAAGCTCGATGTCGGACGCGAAGCCGCGGCGAGCGCGATGGTAGTCCGCCATCGCGGCCAGCTGCTCGGGCGGGAACGGATGCGCCAAAGGGACCCTCTCGTCCAACTCGCGGGAATTCGGATCCACACCGCCCTTGCCGAACCCGGAAGGCGGGATCCCACCTTCGGGCGCGCTCTCGACCGTTACCAGATGGCGCACGCTGAAGAGCATGTTCCGGATCGCAGCATTGTCGTCCAGCACCACGGCACGCTGATGCTTGAGACCGAGCGCCTGGAGTGTCTTCCGCTGCGTTTGCGGAGCGGTCAGCCCGCTCCTCGTCTGCGTGATCCGAATCTTCGCCATGGTGACCTTTCTCGCCTGCACGCGCGCCCAGGATCGTCCGAAGCGCCCGATCCGACCGACTTTCTTCGATAATCGCCAAACCTGGGTGCCGAATCAATACGTGTGAAAGGTGTCGCGGTTCCACCTGCCGTGCCGGGCGGGCCAGCAGCTTTGCCCCCGTACCGCTCACCCGCGTCTCCGTTGGGGCAGAGGGTTGACAGGAGTAGCGCTCGCCCTTACGTTTCTCAGTCTGTCGCGCAACTTTTTCGTTCGCGATGCGGGGGCTCTGTGGCCTCCGCTACAGTTTTTTCGTCTCCCAAGGTTTTGTCCCGGTATGCCGACAATCAACCAGCTTGTTCGCAAGGGCCGCGAGACGCTCGTCAACAAGAGCAAGTCGCCCGCCATGCGGAACAACCCGCAGAAGCGCGGCGTTTGCACCCGCGTCTACACCACGACCCCGAAGAAGCCGAACTCGGCGCTGCGGAAGGTCGCGCGCGTCCGGCTGACCAACGGGTTCGAGGTCACGGCGTACATCCCCGGCGAGGGCCACAACCTGCAGGAGCACAGCATCGTGCTCATCCGCGGCGGCCGCGTGAAGGACCTTCCGGGCGTTCGCTACCACATCGTCCGCGGCACCCTGGACGCCAGCGGCGTCAACGATCGCCGCCAGAGCCGTTCCAAGTACGGAGCCAAGCGTCCCAAGGCAGGCGCCGCCGCAGGCAAGGGTGGCAAGGGCGCTCCGGCCAAGGGCGGAAAGGGGAGGAAGTAAGCCATGAGCCGTCGCTCTCGCGCAGTCAAGCGCCCCATCACCCCCGATCCGATCTTCGGCTCGGAGATGGTGACCAAGTTCGTCAACACCCTCATGCTGGACGGCAAGAAGAGCCTGGCCGAGGGGATCTTCTACGACGCCATGAAGGTGATCGAGGAGAAGACCGGCCAGCCCGGCGAGGCCGTGTTCAAGCAGGCGCTGAACAACGCCAAGCCCGTGCTCGAGGTGAAGAGCCGCCGCGTGGGCGGCGCCACCTACCAGGTGCCGGTCGAGGTTCGCCCCGAGCGCCGCACCGCGCTGGGCATGCGCTGGCTGGTGGGCTTCGCCCGCGCCCGCGGCGAGAAGACCATGGCCGACCGCCTGGCCGCCGAGCTGATGGCCGCCGCCCGCAACGAGGGCGCGACCATCAAGAAGAAGGACGACACGCACCGCATGGCCGAAGCCAACAAGGCCTTCGCCCACTACCGCTGGTAAAGCCGGCGCCGGGCTGGTCCGGCGCTCATCGAGGCTGAACGAACACTCGTTGGAAGCCGCGGCGCGCGGCGAGCGGAACCCCGCTCCCGCGCCCCGCGCTTTCCGCGTAACAGGATAGAGCTGAAACCATGGCACGCACCACCCGGCTCGAGAAGTACCGCAACATCGGCATCATGGCGCACATCGATGCCGGCAAGACGACCACGACCGAGCGCATCCTGTACTACACGGGCCGTACGCACAAGATCGGCGAGGTGCACGAGGGTGCGGCGACCATGGACTGGATGGAGCAGGAGCAGGAGCGCGGCATCACCATCACGTCGGCCGCCACCACCTGCCAGTGGGAGCGCTTCGGCGAGATGTACCGCATCAACATCATCGACACCCCGGGGCACGTGGACTTCACCGTGGAGGTGGAGCGCAGCCTTCGGGTGCTCGACGGCGCCGTCTGCGTGTTCGACGCGGTGGCCGGCGTGGAGCCCCAGAGCGAGACCGTGTGGCGCCAGGCCGACAAGTACGGCGTGCCGCGCATCTGCTTCGTCAACAAGATGGACCGCACCGGCGCCAACTTCGAGCGCTGCGTGGACATGATCCGCGACCGGCTGGGCGCCAACCCGCTGCCCATCCACCTGCCCATCGGCGACGGCGAGAACTTCGTCGGCATCGTCGACGTGATCCGCCAGGTGGAGCTGATCTACGACGACACCACGCTGGGCAAGAACTGGGAGGAGCGCGAGGTGCGCCCCGAACTCGCCGAGGCGCTGAAGGCCGCGCGCTTCGCCCTGGTGGAGGGCTCGGTGGAGCACGACGAGGCGCTCATGGAGCGCTACCTCGAGGGCGAGGAGATCAGCGAGTCGGAGCTGCGCCGCGCGATCCGCATGGCCACCATCGCGGGGGCCATCACGCCGGTGCTCACCGGCAGCGCCTTCAAGAACAAGGGCGTGCAGCAGCTCCTCGACTCGGTGATCGACTATCTGCCGGCGCCGGTCGACATCCCGGCCATCAAGGGGATCAACCCCGAGAACGAGCAGGAGATGGAGCGGCACGCGACCGACGACGAGCCCTTCTCGGCGCTCGCCTTCAAGATCGCCACCGATCCCTTCGTCGGTAAGCTGACCTTCTTCCGCGTGTACTCGGGCGTCATCGCCTCGGGTGCCCACGTGCTCAACAGCACCAAGGGCAAGCGCGAGCGCCTGGGCCGCATCCTCCAGATGCACGCCAACAAGCGCGAGGAGATCCCCGAGGTGCGCGCCGGCGACATCGCCGCGGCCATCGGGCTGAAGGACACCACCACGGGCAACACGCTGTGCGACCAGGAGCACCCGGTGGTGCTCGAGAGCATGACGTTCCCCGAGCCGGTGATCGACGTCGCCATCGAGCCCAAGACCAAGGCCGACCAGGACAAGATGGGCGAGGCGCTTCGCCGGCTGGCCGACGAAGACCCGACCTTCCGCGTGCACACCGACCAGGAGACCGGCCAGACCATCATCTCCGGGATGGGCGAGCTGCACCTGGAGATCCTGGTGGACCGCATGCTCCGCGAGTTCAAGGTGGACGCCAACGTGGGCCGGCCGCAGGTGGCCTACCGCGAGACGATCCGCAAGACGGTCGAGAAGGTGGAGGGCAAGTTCGTCCGCCAGACCGGCGGCAGCGGCCAGTACGGCCACGTGGTGATCAACATGGCGCCCGCCGAGCCCGGTGCCGGCTTCGTGTTCGAGGACAAGGTGGTGGGCGGCGTGATCCCGCGCGAGTTCATCAAGCCCGCCGAGCAGGGGATGCGCGAGGCCATGGACACCGGCGTCCTCGCCGGCTACCCCATGGTGGACGTGAAGGTGCAGCTGGTCTTCGGCAGCTACCACGACGTCGACTCGAGCGAGATCGCGTTCAAGATCGCCGGCAGCATGGCCTTCAAGGAGGCCGCCCGCCGCGCGGGCCCCGTGCTGCTGGAGCCGATGATGAGCGTGGAGGTGATCACCCCCGCCGACTACATGGGCGACGTGATCGGCGACCTTTCCAGCCGCCGCGGCAAGATCCAGGGGATGGACCAGCGCAACGACGCGCAGGTGATCAACGCCCTGGTGCCGCTGTCGGAGATGTTCGGGTACTCGACCAGCCTTCGCTCGATGAGCCAGGGGCGCGCCGTGTACTCCATGCAGTTCGCGCACTACGAGGAAGTGCCGAAGTCCAAGGCCGAGGAGATCGTGGCCAAGGTTCGCGGCTGAGGCGGCTCACCTGACCGGGAGGCCCCTGGGCTTCCCGGGACGAGTCAAGTCGGCCATCATTTCAACTTTACGGAGGATTCAAACCAATGGCCAAGGCCAAGTTTGAGCGCAACAAGCCGCACGTGAACGTGGGCACCATCGGGCACGTGGACCACGGCAAGACCACGCTGACCGCTGCGATCACGCGGATCCAGGCCGCCAAGGGGCTGGCCGACTTCGTGTCGTTCGAC
>Ga0070686_100000216_pt1 | contig 40154 bp, 52 predicted proteins | sample KBSS23LmetaG_FD_65654 | JGI IMG/M metagenome (GOLD analysis project Ga0070686, IMG submission 65654) | Switchgrass rhizosphere microbial communities from Kellogg Biological Station, Michigan, USA - KBS S2-3L metaG | ecosystem: Host-associated > Plants > Roots > Rhizosphere ...
ACCTGTAGGTGAATGGTTTGACGTTGAAATGCATTACGTCTGGACGACGGGCGGGTCTAGCTCATGCGGCGAGGGTGCCACCGTCTCCCTGTGGGTCAATGGGGAGCTTGCGCTGGAGCAATCTGGCGTGGTCACTCGAGGCGACGGCCATGACTCCGTGGAGACCTATCAGAAGTTTTACGGGTCCGCGAACGGCGGCCCGACGTGGACGCCCACCCCTTCCGTGAAGTACATGCGCAATGTGCGTATGGCGGACGGGCGCATCTGGCGCTAGCGTTTCCGTAGCCTGGGTGTGGGCCTACCGGCCCGTAGCTTGGCCGTGAACCTGTCGGCCAGCTCCCGGAACCGTAGGGCTGCATCCCGGTCGTCCTCGATGGACTTCGGGGTCGGGACCTTGGGCGGAGGCAGTAGGCGTTTGCGCTTGACCACGCCCCAATGGTACCAAGGCGCCATGACCCAGGAAGCGCTCATTGCGGCCTACTCGGAACATGCAGCGGAGTACCGTCTCGAGGTTCAGATGGGCTGGGACAGGCTCAAGTTCTTCTTGACCTTGAACGTGGCCCTATTGGCTGCCCTGTCCGGGTGGGGTGGACGTGGTATTGTAGCCGCTACAGGCTATGCAGCCGGCGCATTGGCGTCCTTGCTCGGGGCTCACGTGGTCCTGAAAACGCACCAGTACTACCGAAACGCCAGGGACGCGTTCAAGGCGATTGAGCGTGAGCTGGGCCTGGCGTCGTTCGGTATGGCCACGACCCCCGGCATGATGGGGGCTCCGTGGCTTCACTCCCTCCGGATCACTACGGCCGGGGTCATCGTCCTGGTTGCGTTTGTAGCGTTTGATATCGGGCTGGCAGTACTGGCTCTAATGTAGGTGTAGTGGAAATGGCCGAAAGCCCATTGAGACTACACCCCCACCTGACTAGACTGGGCACAGGGTCCGTTCGGCTTGACTCGGTCCCCACCGGATACACGTTCACTCACGTGGCCTTACCAACCACCATTCACAAGGACATTTCGCATGACAAACTCGTCAATTATCCCGTCCGCGCTCATCGGCGCATCCCACCTTGGCCGTTATGTATTTCGTCCCGATGGCCCTAAAGGGATCGCTTTCACCCTCAGTATGTATGACACGGCGATCCCCACCGGGGACGGGGGGACCTGGGTGGGGTACCGTCTCTATCAAAGAGCCCCGGATGGGGACAGGAAGGGGACCGTAATCTTCGAGGCTCGGACCTGCCCCCCGACCCCGACCAAGGACCCGGCCGACTTGGCCAAGTTGATTCTGGACAATCTGGCCGTGGGTCCCGGGGACATCTCGCCGGACCCGACCGAGAGCTACACCCCGGAACAGCTCGAGTGGGCCACGAAGTGGGGCGCCAAGCTCCGTAAGACGGCCTCCGAAAAGTTCGGGTGGCAGGAGCATGACCTCAAAAAGCTCAGGGCCGACCTGGACATCGTCTACCACCGGCGGGAGGACGCCAAGGCGCACAACCGTCACCAACTAAAGACGGGGGTGATCAGCGTTTCAGCCCGGACGAAAAGGGAAGCAGTGGCCGAGCTCCGGGGAGCCGTAGCTAACCACATCGCCTCCATCCCCCAATTTCGGGCTGGCGATAACTCTGGCCAGGTCTACTGCCTGTACCCCCATGGGGCAGAGCAAGTGATCCAGGTCCTGAGACCTAAGCATCCGGATGCCCTACTTGGGGACGCGATGAGGTTCAGGACCAAGGACCTGGAGGAGGCCCGTCGAACCTTCGAGGTGATCACCAAGGGCCTGGAGGCTCCAGCCGACGCTAAGACCAAGTTCGTGCCAGTGATCACTGAACAGACGATCACTGCTCCCGTCACTCCCGGGCCCACGTTCTCCGGCAATGCCAAACCCGGAAAGCCGGAAGGAATGGGATTACCTGGCAGGTTCGACCACCCGATCCCCAAGAGTCGGGTGCGGGGACTCCCCGGGGGTATCCTCCAGAGCCCCTGAGAGGGCCGCGATCTGTGGGTGGTAGGTAGGTAGCCTGTTTCTGTTCGCGGGGCTCCTGGGGGCGGCCAGGGGCCTTAGCGGACCTGTTCGGGGTGGGGTGTCGGTTGGGGGTGGGGACCGTATCGCCCCGTGTGAGGACCGTTTTACCCCCTAATTGTGAGGCCGGGGGCCAAAATCTGTCAGCAAACGCCCTACCACAATTCCATGATTTCAATGACTTAGCTAGGCATGCTGACAGAGCTGACAGATTTTCCCTTGTGGTCTCTTATATTTTTTTGGCTCCTCCCCCCCCCCTGGTAGGCTTTTTGTAATGCGATCGGCTTACCACGGGGGGAGGGGGGAGCTAATTTTCTTAAGGATCAATTCCCAATTAATCTGTCAGTTCTGTCAGCAAACGACTTAAGTCTATAAAATCATTGAGAAATTCTGCTGACAGATATGCTGACAGATGGCGGATTTCCCTGTCAGCATCTGTCAGCACGCCGAGACGGATCGCCCCCGATCTGGGTCAAGATAAAATTAGACCTCCCGTAAGTGCTTGAAATCACAGCACTTACGGTCTCAGCCGCACCCCCATCATTCCCTACTAACCCCAGAAGTAGGTTGACGGTGACGGATGTGAGCGAGACAATAGAAAAAGCCCACGCACCTTTCTGACGGGTATGCGCGGGCTTGAAGGGACCGGAAACTTTGTCTACAGAGAACACCCTATCACAGGCACTGGCATACGCAAGGGATCGGGGCTGGAGAATTTTCCCTGTAAATTCAGCGGAAAAAGAGCCCCTGATCAAGAAGTGGCCTGAGAAAGCCACAACGGACCTTGAGCTCATTGCTTACTGGTTTCGTAAGTTCCCTGACGCCGGAATAGGTATCGCGACAGGGCCTAAATCCCAGCTTTGTGTAATCGATCTCGACGGCGAGCATGCCCTCGCCAGGCTCACAAAAGAGGGACGGTTACCACCGACGCTCACGGCCACGACAGGCCGGGAGGGCGGAAAACACCTGTATTTCTCGACACCTACCCCACTGACGGGGCACCTGGACTTTCTCGGCACCCCGGGCAACCCGTCCAAGATTGATATCAGGTGCCGGGGCAACTTTGTCATCGCCCCCCCGTCCGTCCATCAGAACGGTAAGGTGTACACGTGGGAGAACCCGGACCAGCCCATTGCCTCGCTCCCGGACTGGCTGGAGCTCCAGATTGAATTCTGGGTCAAGCCTAAGCCCAAACCCAAGCCCCCACCACCCACGCAACGGTCCACGCAACTCCCCCCCAAGTACGCTGAAGATGTTCAGGAATCTCAGCTACTTATCCTCCGTCACGCCCTGGACGGGACCAAGCACAAGCACCTATTGGCAGTGAGCATGCGCATTGCCGGCCTGGTCAAGGCCGGGTGGTCGGACGAGGCCACCCAAACGACGGCCATGCTCGAGGCCCTCCTTGAGAATCCATGCCCACCCAAGTCCTTGGAAGGCGCCCGTAAGACGATCGCCAGCGCCTTCCTCAAGGCCACCCCCGAACGGCCGCCGGACCCGTCCCTTACAGAGCGGGCTCTAGGCCTCCGGTTTGTCCAAGAGACCAAGGATATCAAGTACCTCCAGGACGCCAAGCACTGGTTCAGGTTCAATGGCGTGGTCTGGGACGAGTGGCCCGAACCTTGCCATGAAGTCGCTGACATGGTTGACCGCATGATTGACCAAGGCCCGCCAGAGCCTGAGACCGAGCCTGGGAAATACGAACGGTCCCTTAGACGGTTCCATTCCTATCGGGCCATGAATGCCGTGGTCAACGTGGTCCAACGGGCCGCGCCGGCCATCATCAAGCGCAAGCAAATGAACGCGGACCCGTTCCTGTTCAATTGCCAGAACGGTACCGTGGACCTCCGGACCGGCCAGCTCCACCCCCACAAGGCAGAGCACCTGTTGACCCTGGTCTCCCCATTCGATTACGAGCCCAAGGCCAAGCACGCGGCCTGGACCCAGGCCCTGGCAACCTACACGGGCGGGGACAAGGACTTGGCCAAGTACCTCCAGCGCCTGGTCGGCTCATGCCTGGTAAGGGAAGTCGCGGAGGAAAAGTTTTGGCTGTTCCGTGGCGACGGCGCCAACGGTAAGACGGCCTTTCTCGAGGCCGTCACGGGTGTCATGGGTCCGTATGCCAAACCAGCTACACCGTCATCCATAATCTCCCGTGCAAATGAGCAACACACGTCAGCCATCGGTGCTCTGTACGGTTGCGGGTTGGCCTACATAGAGGAGCTGGAACGTGGTGCAACCATGGACATGGACAAGGTCAAACGGTACTACACCGGACGGTCCCCGGTGAGCCTCCAGCTTGTCATGCAGGGGAACTTCGTGGATATCACCCCGTCCTGGAAACTGATCATTTCATCCAACCATGACCCCCACTTCCCGGACAGCAGCAGGGCCGCACGTCGCAGATTTACCGTGGTCCCCTTCGACCATGACATCCCCCACACGATTCTGAACTTTACCAAGCGCCTGCTCCAGGAGGAGGGCCCGGGTGTTCTCAGGTGGCTCATTGACGGTGCCCTCGAGTACGTCAGGCATGGTCTCGGGTCATGCAAGGCCGTGGACGAACGCACGGCCAAGTTCCACGCGGACCAGGACCCACTTGCGGATTTCATCGGCGAGTGTTGCATCATCAATCCTACGGTCTCCTCCCCCTTCCGAGATCTGTGGCTGGCCTACGTGGACTACTGCACCCAGGGCAAGGAGCACCCCATGCCCAAGAAGGCGATGGGGGCCATGCTCACAAACAGGGGCTTTCCGGAGGCCAGGTTCGGCCACGGTGGTCAACGGGGCCGCGCCGGTATAGCCCTCACAAAGGACCTCGCCAACCAGTACGCAAGTAGGATGATGAGCTCATGACCTACACCCCCATCGACTTGGCTATCTGGAACAAGTTCCTGGCCACGAGGACAGACGGGGACCACGTGACACCCGAGGAGGGCGCCCAGCTCATTGCTGACGTGAGGGGGGAGGCGGACGGGATGGAGTTGGCTGAGATCGTGCGTGAGCATGAGTCCACCATCATCAGCCTGACGTGCGATCTGGCGAACATGACCACGCGCGCTGAGAAAGCAGAGTGCCAACTGGCGAAGCTGGAGCTATTGCTAGCCAAGGTGCAGGTGGAGTATGAGGCCGTGGTGGCATCCATGGCCAAGTTGGAGAGGCATTTGTGACCACCCTCAAACCCTCTGACCTGGACAGGATAGCGAACTGGCCCCTGACCACCCAGAAGGACTATACAGCCCTCATGACCTACGTCCGCGGCCTCTGGTCAGGTGCGGGAAAGTGGGACCGAAATGCAGGCGTTTATGAACTTCATGCATCTGAGGAGGATGAGGACATCATAGACTCCCTCAAGGACAACGCCCTGTTCTGGGCTACGTGTTGGGAATCGTCAAACCGGCACGGCACACACGTTTTCAAAACGCCATGAAAGTGTACCTGACCAATGCTAACAATCCGAACGATCCATTTCTCGAAGCAGAGGGGACCATCAAAGAGATCCCCTCCCCGCACCTGTATCGCGTGGCGATCGGCGGACAGGATCCATGTGTTATGTTTGGCCGCCTTGTTGAGACGGAGCCACAGGTAACGGTCCTGGCCGTGGACCACGATGCCCTCGAGAAGTACGAGGGCTATACCATAGCCTCCACCCGGAAGGGTGACTGGCGCATCTGGCGCAAGAACATGGTACTAGCTGAAGTAGAGCACGAACGGGTGCGAACCCTATTACAGGCGCTCCACGCTATCCTTCCATGACCGCTAGCGAGCAAGCGGCCAACCTCCAGGAGCTCCTTACGTTCATTGCCGAACGCATCGGGGCCAGGGCCGTGGGGATGGCCGTTGTGATGAGAGACGGCACCACGGGCTTTCTCACCCTGGCTGCCCAGCCCACGGACCCGGCCTGGTTCGGGGCCTTGTCCGATGAGCTCTACAAGTGTGCCCTCCAGGCGGAGGCGGCCTGTAAGAGCGCGGAGAAAATCGTCCGCTCATGATCTCAGCAAGCGCCGTGACCCTGGCCTCCCGTTGCCTCCGGCGCGCTGCGTTCAAGTACGGCTCGGACGTGGTCCCGGCCCCTGAGCCAGAGAGTGAAGCAATCACCCTTGGTAAAGAGGGACATTCAATCCTTGAGGCGTACCAGGTGGAGGGCCGATCGCCCCCACCTGGTACCCTCGGGGACCTGTGCCGTCTGGGCCTCCGGTGGCTGCCCCACCCTAAGCAGGCCAATGCAGAGGGCTTGTTCAACGTCACGATCTCTGGGGTGCCGTACCTTGGATATATCGATCTCGAGGCCCCGGAGAGTAATATATTCCCCGGTATAACGGACCAGGGGTCCATCCCCGCCGTGGTGGACTACAAGTTCAGTAAGGACCCCGAGCGCTACGGCATAACGGCCCCCGAGGACTTCCTCAAGGACCCCCAGGCCCTCCTGTATGCGGCCTATTCCTTCGTGAAATACGGTACCAGCCGCGTGTTCATGAGGTGGCTCAAGTTCAGGACCCAGGGCGCCCCCAAGGTGTTCGCCGTGGACGCCGTCCTAACCCGCCAGGCCGTGACCAAGGCATTCGGCCAAGTAGTACACCCCCGCGCCAAGACATTGGTCGCCATTAGGGAGAAGAATACGGACCCTAATGAGTGGACGCCAAACTATGAGGCATGCCACGATTTCGGGCGGCCCTGTCCGTTCATGGCGAGCTGCAAACCAAGGAGTTACGACATGTCACTATTGGATGAAATGAGGAATCTCGTGGAGACCACGGCCCCGAACGGAGCCCAGGCCCCGGCCATCAACCCCCCGAGCATGATCGTGGAGCAGCAGGTCCCGCCCATGGACATGCCCATGCCGGCGCTCAAGGTCATTTTAGAGGAGCTAGGTGCCGCCCTCACTCGGGCTGCAAGTCGGGTGTAGCGTCCTGCTCAAGCTCATCGGCCAATTGGCGGAGTGCCCACGCAAGCACCTGGCGAGTCTTGGCCTGGTCCTTGGTTAGTATCTGTATGGCGGACCCATGCCCACGGTTCCCACCGATGACTAGGAGGACCACTCCGGTTGCATGGGTATGCTCCCGGATGGCTATGGCTAAATCTTCGTAGGGCTCAAGCTCCGACATTTGGACTTCCTATCCCAATTCGGCCCCCTGTCCAAGTCCCCGCGGGTCCGGCGCACCTTCGAATTTGACAGGATCCGGGACCTCCCCCGGCGGGTCTGGCAGGAGCACCCGGACATGGCCGAGATCCAAGCCCGCCTCCGCGCCTGGCTCCAGCACAACCCCACCCCGTGCGAGCCGACGTGTGAAGGGTGCCGGCTCACCGAGCTCCGGTCAGCCCAGGCCATGGCCCTCCTTGAGTGCGCGGACCACCGGGGCGGGTTCCTGCCCTTGCGTCCCGGGGCAGGGAAAACGGCCGTGTCTCTCCTCCTGCCAACGGTCATGCGCCGAGCCAAGGCGCTCCTCGTGGTCCCCGCTGCATTACGTAAGGACACCCTAGATCGCACTAGGGAACTGGCCCGCCATTGGCGCATCCTGCCAATGACGGTTCTGTCCTATGAGACCTTGGCCCACCCTAAGCATGCAAATGACCTCCAGGACATCATGCCGGACCTCATCATATGGGATGAGGCAGACCAGAGTGGCCCAGTCGCACGCAAGAGGACCCTCCGTTACCTAAAGGCCAATCCCACCACCCCATTCGTGGCCATGTCCGGGACCATGGCCAACCGGGCCATGCGTGAGTATGATTTTCCACTCCGGGCCGCCTTACGGGCCGGTGCCCCCCTCCCCAAGGACCTCCAGGAGCGTATTGAGTGGGGCTATGCATTGGACGCCAAGGTCCTCCCCGAGGCCCGAATGGACCCGGGTCCGTTCCTGGAGCTCCCCGGCGCCATAGGCCCCACGCCCCTGGACCAGGCCCGGGCCGCATGGCGCAAAAGGCTAACGGAAACCCCCGGGGTGGTCAGTACGGGGGAGTCTGTTCCGGGAATGCGGCTTGTTCTGCGTACCGTGGAACCACCCGTGCCCATCCAGATCAGGGATGCCATCCTGAAAATGCGTGAGACCTGGTGCACCCCCCTGGGGGACCCTTTCAACCTGGCCCTGGACATGTGGAGGCACGCCATGTCCTTGGGCCTGGGCCTGCTCAAGCGCTGGGACCCTCCTCCACCACCCAAGTGGCGTGAGGCCCGTCGTCTCTGGTACCAGGCCGCGAACAGGAAACTTGGCCTCTCGAGGACCTTGGACTCCATGGGCCACCTCCAGGATTCACTCCTGGACGGCACGTGCAAGGACCCCGAGTTGCATGCACTTTATCAAAACTGGCTTTTAGTAAAGGATTCCTTTTCACCAAGGTCGTCAGCCGTATGGATCGATGACTCTGCCCTGCATTGGGCAGAGTCATGGCTAGATGAGGCCCCGGGGCTGGTGTGGGTCCAGGACACGGCCTTCGGGGATCGCCTGTCTGAGCTCACTAACACCCCCTTTTTCAGTGACGGTGCCATGTCCAAGGACGGGGTCCCCGTCGTAAACTTCACGGGTCCACGCGCGATTGTCTCCGTGCAATCGTGTTCCGTGGGCAAGAACCTCCAGCGTTGGCATCGCAACCTAGTGACCAATCCGCCAAGCACGGGCAAGGTCTGGAAACAGCTCATCGCCAGGACCTGGCGAGATGGGCAGGAGGCGGACCCGGTGACGGTGGACGTGGTCCTGGTGTGCCGGGAGGCGTACCAGGGGCTGGTTCAGGCTATCCGGGATGCGCAGTTTGAGCCGGACGCTCACGGCCTCCTGTATGCCGAAAAGGACATGCCGACGATCGAGGATTTGCTAGGTAGGGATGACCCTTTGTGGGATGAAATAGGAGTGTGAACGAATGGATGCAGCTACAGACCTTTATAGTGGATTGGACGGCGCCGTTGCAGACACGGAAAAGCCCTACCTGGAGCCAGGGGGGAATTATGTGGTGGAGGTGACATCGCTCAAGGTGTTTAACGGCCGAACCAGCAATGAGACCCTTCTCCTGGAATACCAGGTGATCGAATCAGATGTGCCAGCCATGCCACCAGGAAGCACGGCAAAATACATGGTTACTGACTATTTTGCGCGCAAGAAACCTGACAATAAGGCTATCAAGCTCCGGAACCTGATCGGCGTGCTTGCGGCTGTGGCTAATAAGGACCCATCCACAGCGGAACAATGGGGCCAAGTGGCCAAGTACGCATCTGACACACAGTGTTATTCCCGCGGGTGCCGGAATGCTCAAGGCCAGCCCCTCCGTGGGGGCCGTGGGGTGCTCCTGAGAGTGAAAACAGGGGCGATGAAGCGCTCAAAAGATGGCCACGACTTCATCCCACACTTTTTCTCGCACGTGGAGGGCTAGGGTGGTATGACCGACGGGGCCGCGCAAGAGCTCACTCCTGCCCCTTCCCCCCGGGGCGTGGTCGTTTTCGACCTGGAAACAGAGCTCATTGCGCGGGCCCGTCTCGCCCCCACCCCCGTCTGCGTTGCGCACACGGACGGGGACGGGTGCACCCTAGAATTGATAGATTCAGCACGGCCCCGTGTCGAGTCCTGGCTCCGCGAAAAGCACCTAGTAAACCATAACATCGCCTTTGACATGGCATGCTTGGCCTCCTACTGGCCCGACCTGACCCCTCTCATATTCCAGGCGTACGAGGAGGGGCGGGTCCAGTGCACCCTACTCCGTGAGAAGGTGATTGATATAGGTCTCAACGGGGGCCTGAAAGAGTCATACAGCCTGGCCAAGGTGGCCGAGCGTAGGGGCCTTGGCACGATGGATAAGGACTCCTGGCGCCTTGGCTATGGTGCCCTTCGCAACGTCCCCCTCGAATGGTGGCCTTTTGGTGCCAAGGTCTATCCCCTGGAGGATGTACGGATCACCAGTGCTCTTTATGGCCTCCAGGAGCAAGATGAGGAACTCTTGGCCTTGCTCCCGGCCCTAAGTGCCCAGGACTTTGCCCTGTACCTAGCCGGAGCCTGGGGCGTGCACACGGACAGGACCAGGACCGAGGCCCTCTTGGCCAAGGTGGAGGCTGAGATAGCCCAATGGCGCGCGGTGCTCCAGGTCCAGGGCCTAGTTAGGGAGGACGGTACCAGGGACCAGAAGGCAGCGGCGGCCAGGATGGTGGCTACGGGTTCAACCAAGGTCACGGACACGGGCAGGACCTGCCTGGACGCGGACGCGTGCGTCCTGTCCGGGGACCCTACCTTGATCATGTACAGTGACTATTCGAGCGCAACCACCCTCCGGGCCAAGGTGGAGGACCTTACCCATGGGTATGAGTTACCTCTGCAAACGAGTTTCAACTCCTTGGTGGAGACGTGCCGCACGAGCTCCAGAAAGCCCATGCTCCCGGTCAGGGGCTGGCAAGCCCAGAACCCGCCCACGGCCTTGGGCCTCCGTGAGTGCCTGACGCCACGTCCCGGGTGCGTGTTCCTCGTGGCGGACTACCCATCGGCGGAACTGCACTCCGTGGCGGAGGTCTGTCTACGGATGTTCCGCCAGTCTGAACTGGCCCGCCTATTGAACGAAGGCAGGGACCTTCACTGTGACTTGGCGGCCCGGACCCTCGGCCTCACATATGAAATTGTGCTTGAAGGCAAAAAAGGCCCATACAAGGCCGCCAGAGACCTAGCGAAAAACGGTAACTACGGCCTCTGGGGTGGGATGGGCGTGGACCGTTTCATCCTCCAGGCCAGGGAGGCCACCGGGGTGGTCTACTCCTACGACCAAGTGATCGCCCTGAAAATGGCGTGGCGGTCCATGCTCCCGGAGACGGTCAAATACTTCTCCTGGATCCAGGAAATGAAGGGCAACCGGGACAGGTTCACTATCCGGCACCCCATAACCGGGTTCCAGCGCTCGGGCTTGACCTACTGCTCCGGCGCGAACTTCTTTTTTCAGCACTTGACGGCCACGGCTGCCAAGTCGGCCCTATTCGAGATCTCCCGGCGATGTTATACCGTGAGTAACAGTGCCCTGTACGGGTGGCGCCTCTGGAATTTCCCTCATGATGAGTTTTGCCTCGAAGGCCCCGAGGCCCAAGTGCACGAAGCTGCCCTAGAACTCGCCGATGTAGCTAGTACCTGGTACAACCGATACACTCCCCACGTCCCTCTCAAGGTCGAAGCAGTCGCAACTAGGCTCTGGTCCAAGGACGCGCAACCGACCTGGCGAGACGGGCGCCTTGTCCCGTGGGAGGGTCCAAGTGTCGAAACCAACGTTGTGCCCCGATTGTGAGGCGGAGCAGCCCACCGTCTTTTGCGAACGGTACCCACTCACGTGCCAGGAGCGGCTAGAGATCTGGCAAGAGGGCTATCAGGAGGGCTATGGGGATGGGTACGTGGCCGCGTTTGAGGAGGATTTCATCCCTCAATGAAATCCATCCTTGCGATCCCGGACGTGCACGTCCCCTTCCATGACCGTAAGGCATGGGCCCTGGTCCTGAGAGTGGTCAAGGCCACGCGGCCCGATCATGTCGTCATCATGGGGGACTTCATGGACTGCTACTCCGTGAGCTCATTTCCCAGGGACCCGTCCAGGGTGAGACGGTTCACGGAGGAGTTGAAAGCAGCCGGCGGGGAGCTGGACAAGCTCCAGGGCATCATGGCCGAAAAGGTGACCTTTCTCGAGGGCAACCATGAGCGGCGGGTTGCCAGGTACATCGAACAGAAGGCCCCTGAGCTCCACGGGATGGTGCACTTGCGCAAGCTCCTCGCCTATGGGGCAGGCTGGCGATGGGTCCCGTACCGGGAGCACGTCATCATGGGCAAGCTGGCCTTTGCCCATGATATCGGCCACGCGGGCAAAGGTGCCGTCCAACAGAGCCTAGACGCGATGGGCCACAACCTTGTGATAGGTCACACCCACCGGGCCGGGATCTGTTACGGGGGGACGGTCAAAGGGGAGCACAGGGTAGCCATGTCCTGTGGATGGCTCGGGGACGTGACCAAGGTGGACTACATGCACAGGGCCAAGACCAGGGATTGGCAGCATGGGTTCGGGTGGATCCGTCAGGCGGATAGTGGAGACTCTTGGCTTAGCTTCATACCCATCATCGGGGGCCGTTGCTGCCTGGAAGGTGAGACCTATAAGTGATCCCGTCATACATCAACGGGTGCATCCGGAACCTCGAGGAGCTGGACCCAAATGCCTTCACTATTGAGAACATTGCAGGCGCTTTGTCCAAGGTGAACCGCTTCAACGGCCAGACACCCTACCCCTACTCCGTGGCTCAACACTCCGTGCTGGTCAGTCACCTGGTGCGTCGTACCCAGGCCCTGGAGGGCCTATTCCATGATGCAGGGGAGGCATTCGTAGGGGACCTGTCCAAGTGGATCAAGCCCCATTGCCCGGCATTCGTGGAGTTGGAGGCCACGATCGTGGACCGTGTCAATGAGCGATTCGCCCTCTACCCAGACCACGAGGAAATCAAGCGCGCGGACGCCATCGCCCTCCGCCTCGAGCAAATGCATGTCCAGAAACGCGTGGCATTCTATGATTGGGAACGGATAGACATCCCCCCGCCCACGTCCACCTTCGTGCACCTTACACAGGAAATGCCTTGGAAGGATGCCATGCTCCTGTTCCTGGTTCGCTATGCGGAACTCACGCGATGGCGACAGTAGTAGCCATAGACCCTGACACCATCCTATTCGGATGGGCTAGGTTTAGGGAGAGGCTCCTGTACACGTGCGACGTTGCAATTACCCCATACCTGCCCGACTTCCCACCTTTCACGGAATACGTGTGTGAGGTTCCAGAGGACAGGCCCGGGACCAGGTACCGTAAGAATGACATCATCCGGCTGGCCCTCGCCGCTGGCCGGATCATGGGGTCGAGGGATTGCAAGTTCGTGACCCCGTCCGAGTGGAAGGGGCAGCTCCCCAAGAAGGTCCAGCACAAGCGGATGAGAGCGGTCCTGTCCGAGGACGAGCTCCGGACCTTGGACATGGCACTTAGCAATACCTTGAAAACGTCACACTTAGAGATCCTGGACGCCGTGGCCTTGGGCCTAGTGCACCTTGGGAGGTTGTGATGCGTAAGAAAAAGGAGACGGCCCTGGTGCCGGCAGGGCTCGAGCTATCGCTAGCCCCACAACGGCTCGAGGCAGAGGAGGCCCTACAAATGATCCAGGTCCTGGACCTGACGAGTCAGGACCGGCGGGATCGGGCCGGCAAAGTGCTAGCTGAGATACGGACCCGCCGCGCGAAGCTCGAGGCACAACGCAAGGACATCACCGGGCCCATTCTCGAGGGCAAACGGCGTGTGGACGCCGCGTTCAAGCCCATAGACGAGTATTGGGCCGTGTGTGATCAGGCCCTGACGGTGCGCCTTCTCGAGGCCACGCAACAGGCCAATCAGGCTCAGCTCAAGGCCCTGGAGGCAGTGGCCTCGACACGTGGCGACACGGACTCCGCTACCTTGGTCCTGGCCCACTCCCCGGCGGAGACCCCGGCGGGCCTGGACGTTCGCAAGTCCTGGTCCTTTCGCATTATCGATGCTGACCGTATTCCAGATGAGTATTGGCGCGTGGACGAGGACAAAATCAGGCGCGTGGTCATCGCCACCCGTGGCGAAGTTGAGATTCCTGGGGTGGTCGTGGAGCAAGAGACCTCATTTGCAAGGAGCCGTGCATCATGAAGGTTGGCGATCTAGTGCGTGTCAAACCGTCGTATCTCAATGCGTGGCCTGCCAATAGGCCCACAACCGGGACCGTTGTCGCGATGCATGGCAACGGGGTGGAGATGGAGGGCGATCAGTGGGCGGACGCAAGGGTCCTTGAGGTTGTCACGGAGGATTTCATGGAACAGCCCCAGGCCCTCCGCCACAACGGGGGCAAGCCCGAGCTAAGCTACGTCTTGACCTTCCCGGATGCACTCCGGGAGGTGGCCAGGGTCAGCACTTACGGGGCCGACAAGTATGAACGGGGGAACTACCTCAAGGGCGCCCCCCTGTCCCAGAGCGTTGACTGTCTCCTCCGCCATCTCCTGGCTTGGTCACAAGGGGAGGATACGGACCCCGAGTCAGGTCATAGTCACTTGGGGCACGTGGTATGGAATGCACTCCGGTTGTGTCAGGAATCGATCGTTAGACCAGACCTTGACGACCGAATTTCCTATCCAGGGAACAATGAGGCCCCGTAGGCTCACGGAGTTGCAACGGCTGGTGGTGATTGAGGCGTATGTAAATCGGGACGCATCATGCCGTGAGCTCGCTGCCGTCTATGGGATGCACAACGTGGCCATGTATCGCACCTATCTAAGGGGGTACACACGGGCCAAGAGTGCTGGGCTGGACAATGACCTGGCAATCACACTCCGTAAAAGGGGTGTGCACATAGCTAAGATTGCCCGGGAATGTGAAGTCAGTAAGGCGACTGTTGAGCGCCTGCTAACCAAGGTGGGCCTAGTAAAACCAAGGAAATGACCATGAAACGCTATATCCACGACGGTGTCGGACTTCGGGTCATGCGTGGGTCACACGTTGCCCTTGACTGGTGGGGGGATAGCACCTGTGACTGTGGCTTCCTGATTTGCTCAGGGGCTGGACCGTGCGCCCCCGTGCCCATCGAGGTGAAGCTCCCCCCGGGGTGGCAGCCTAGCATCCGGGGGCGGTACGTTCATGAGAGTGGGGCGGAGGTCCAGCCCAGGGTTGGCAAGTGGGTCTGGTTCCCACCTGACGTTGAAACGTGCCCTATCACCGAGCAACGGGACACCGTGGAGGAGGCCATGCTGGCGGCCGTGCCGCGGTGGGAAATGCTCCGGTCCTACGATGGCCGTCCCCTGTACCTGAACGGGCCCATGGCCGTGTTCACGGACAGCAAGGACCTGTCATGGTGGCAGCATAATAAGAGCCGGGAGACCTTCTATCCAAGCCCCGAGGTGGCCATGCTCGCCGCTGAGAAATGGTGGACGGATCAGGCAGCCCTGCTTCCATGATTGCACTTCAATGCATGCTGGTGAGCCTGTCCGTGTTACTAGTGACCCTGCTCATAAGCTCCCCGCCCATGGCCAAGGTCCTGCCCCAGGTCGTGACCTGGTGGGTGTCCATGGTCATAGCGCTGGTGGTCGGGTTGTATTCAGTTTGGCGCCTGATCAGACTGTTCGCTTGAGCACTAGCTTGCCCACCCCAAGGATCTCCTCGCTGAGCTCCTCAAGCGCCTTGACGGCCTCTGTCACGTCATGGCCTTGGGCCTCGGCCGCTTGCACGACCATGGCCAGCGTGTAGAAGTTCTGGAGGCTATGGACCAGGTAGGCGCATTCGCTGGAGTGCCAGTCGAACTCACACACGGCCTTGGCCACGGCCTTGGCCTCTGTGGCCGTGGCCAATGCAACGGCCATGCTCCTGTCCCTGTTTGAAAACGTGGCGCACCCTGGGTTACACAGGGCCAGGAACATGAGCAGGCCCCAGCACCACACCAGGAGTAGAAACGTAATCCATTTCATATCGCATACGCAACGGTTACAAACTCGCCATCGTAGTCCACGATCGAAAACCCGCATTTGAGCAAGCTAATCAGGGACGCCACGTTGTCCTTATGCGCGTAGGTCTGGAGGGACAGGGCCCCTTGTCGCCTGGCCCACCAGGTCCGAGCTCGGATGAGCTTGCACTGTATGCCGTTGCCACGGCAGCCGGACCGGACCACGCAAAACGTGAACCGTACATCCCGGATATCCGTGTCGAGCACGGCCCCCGCCGTGGCTAGGAGGCTGCCATCCTTGTCCAGGACGGCCCATACTTCGCCGGAGCAATCCAGCTCATCGAATTCCGGGGTGGCATGCACAAGGGCCACGCATTGCTCACGGAGCTCTGGATTTGTGACGTGGACCACGTCCATGGGCTTAGCTCCTGGAGCTACGCCAGTGCTTGAGTATCCCGGCTCCGGAGGCGATGACTTTGAAGTGGGTGTTTCGTGAACTGAGGTCCACGGTGTAGATGACTCCTGCAAGGAATATTCCCGTGTTCGTGGGGTTAGGGGTGACGTTATTGGTCCCGTCGTCACTGAACAGGATGTCAAAGGTCCTGTTACACACAAAGCCCATGACCCTGTCCGAGGGCTCACCCACGCCCGTGGGAATGGCCGCGCTGACGGTCGTACTAACGGCGGTATTCGTGACGTTGTGGACGCTGGGAGGTTTCACGACTACATTATACTATTCATCAGGCTCCATCGCGAACCTGTTATACGAGGGATCCGTTAGCATCCTACGGTAATGTTCCGTATGGGCCGCCTCATCACCCCTGAGCGCGGCCTCCTGAACGGCCGTAATGCTCTCCTGGGCCTGGCCGTGGGCCAGGTACCGTCCGGCATTGGAGCCACTTGGGATGATTTTCGATAGGACCCGCTCAAGGGTGCCAGGGGGCTTGGCCGCGGCCCTCGAGATAGCGCCAATGCCCTGGGCCATGCGCATTTGCACCCCTGGGTGTGTGACGGCTAGGCCAGCCACCGTAGGGATGGCCATAAGCGGGTTGAACACGGAGGCCCCGGCCCCGGTGACGGCCCCAAACAACTTCATACCCTTGCTCAGGTTGCTCCCGGACTGGCCAGCCATGGCCATGTCCTCGGACCTGATCGCCACATTCTCCAGGCGCTTTTTCTGCCTCCACGGGGTGCCAACCTCTTCCGGGAGCTTGTTGGCATGCTGCTCCAGGATGTCATTGATGATGTGACCAGTTTGACGGCTAAGTTCGGCCTCCCTGCCCTGCTTTTCCGCCTGTGCCAGGTAGGCCCTTTTCTGGTATCCCCGGAGGTTCTCGTTCAGGTCCGGAAATGAGACCTCATTGCGTGGCGGGGGGGCTGGGGCCTGGGGTGGAGCAGGGTTTAGAAACTGCGCCTGTGCTTGGACGGGCGCTTGGTCCCCGCTGGGTAGTTCATGGGTACGGTGACGGTATTGGTAGGGCGTGATCCCGGTGGATGGCTCGCCGGGCGGCAGGGCTGGGCTGGGTCCAGGGCCGATCTCCTCTACTACGGCGTCAATGGGCAACCTCGGGTCCTGCTTCGGGAAAGGGGGTGGAGGCATGGCCGGGGGCGGGGCATCTGGAGGGGCCATGGGCCTGCCCATTTTCCGGAGCTTGGCCGCTTCCCCTTGGTATGCCGAGATAAGAGCATCATTAGCCGGCCATGGCAGACCCTTGGCATGCGCATTTACAGCGTCAGCCACCTCATCGCTTGGGATCATGAGCTCCCGGGCCTGCTCCTCGAGCGCCTTACGCTCAGCGCCTATTCTGGCCGCTGCGTCCCTGGACTCATCCAGGGCACGACTCGGACTAGGAATGCGTCCAGTGCCGATACCGATGGACCGTTGTTGCTCGACAAACGCCTCTTGGCCCCCTGGGAAGTTCTTTTCAATCTGCTTACCAACGGTCCTATTGGCCCCGGCCGCACGCATTGCCGCGTCAATCTCCGCCTTGCGCGCGGCCTTGGCCACGGCAGGGTGCGCCATTCCTTTACGGATCGCCCCCGGCGCATGCATGAGCGCACTAGCCCCGGTCCCGATGACGGCCCCCACGGCTGCATTGCCGGGGACGTCCTCCATGGAATCGGCCTGGCCAGCTCCGATGATGGCCCCGGGGATGGCCGCATTGCCTGCTCCTGTGGCGATACGAGCTCCTATCCCTGCCCCTTCGGCCGCCTGGGCCGTGCCGGTGGCGTATTGCGCGGCCTTGCTCAAGACACCAGTGCCCCCACGGAGCAACGGACCAGCAACCATCTGTTGCCCAACGGTTCCTAGTCCGTACCCAACGGTCCCAGCGGCGGTGGACCGTTTCATGGCTATGGCCTTACGCCCCCGTTGGGCATCCCGGGCCATGCGGTAGCCTCTCTGGGCCGCTGCCTTGGGATCCTGCATGGGATTTCCAAGGGCCTCGCCGATGGCCCCGAGATGGCCCATGATCTCATCGTCCCAATCATTCGCCACCCCGGCGGGGACCATGGTGGCCGCGTCCTTGACGGTCTCGAAGTCCTCGTGCTTGGTCGCGGCCCCACCCACGGTTTGCGCGGCGGAGTCCCTGGCCGCCGTCGCATCCCGGCCAGCCTGGGCCTTGACGTAGTCCAGATCGGACGGACCCTTGTCTAACCCAAGTGTCTTACGGTTCTCGGGGGTGTTAGGGGCAGACCCACCGTCTGGCAGGACGATCACATCCCCCTGGATTTTAGGGTCAGGGGGCATTTGGAGGTTTGTACCCTTGGAGTTTGGTGTAGTCAGGGGTCTTTTTCTTGGCCTCTTGCTCGGCCTTCTTAGCTTCCTGCTCTTTCACACGTTCGTGGAACCGTATGCTGGCATCCACGAAGTTCGCGTCAAGGTACGCCTCCTGTTGGTCAAGGATGGCCTCCGCGTTTCTTATGCCAGCGATCATGTCCTCATCCGTATTCCAGGCTCCAATGCCACCCATTTTCCGAAATGTTTTGACCTCACTCGGGGGGGCGTTAGCTCCTGTGGCCTCACGGAGACGGGTATCCAGGAGCTCATCCTTGAGCCTCATTATCTGTTTTCCGTCCTTGGTCAGTGCCAGTTGGAAAACCTCGGGTAGGTTACCCGTCACACCAGACCCCGGGATGTTTCCCTTCAAGTTCCCATTCTCGTCCAGGTAGGGCGCGACGGCCTTTTTTAGTTGCACCAGTTTGGCCCGGACCTGGTCAATGCTACGCATGTTCCGCTGTTGGGCGTACTGTGCATCCTGTTGCTTATCAGCCTTCGTTTGGGCTGCCTCATCCTGACGGGCCTGACGCTCACGGGTACTAGTCTCTTTTATGTCATCTGCTACCTGGGTCAGGATATCCCGATGGAGCTGGGACATTTCCTTGTTCGTGGCCCCCCCTTGAGCAGCTGCAAGGGCCCCACGGACACGGGCCATGATGACAGGTGGTACATTCTCAATACCCTTATAAGAGTCCGCAACATCCTTGATCAAGGGATTCTCCACCGGGGCAGGGCCCCCGGCCCCTGCCCCGGGAGCCTGTGCTGGTGGCGTACCTTGCGCCGAATAGGGCTGACCCCCGGCTAGCCGTTCCAGGTAGTCAGAACCACCCACGCCCCCGCCCGGGATCGCGAAATCGCGCTCAGCCTTTTGCTTGGACCTCTCGGCCGTCATCTCATCCTGGAGAGCTTGCTTACGGTTCCGGTCCTTGATGGACAGGGTCAGGGCCTCCACGTCCCCGGTCGTGAAGTTTGCGAGCTCCTCCGGGGTGAGCAGGCCGGGGTAGGTCTCTGCAATGCTCTTTTGAAGGGCCCTGTTCTTGGGCGTGGCGGGGTCCCGTTCCTGGGCAGCCAGGGCCGTCTCAGTGTTTTCCCGACCGATGCGACGGCTACGGTCCTCGGCCGCGATCGTGTCCGTGGCCTTTTGCCGTTGGCGTTCCTGTTTGCGTTGCGCGATCTCGTTATTGTAAGCTGTGGCTTGGTCCCTGGAGCGGGCCGCGCGTTGTGTATCGGCTGCATTTGTCGCCGTTGCCTGCTCCAGGTACCGATTCATCTGGCCCCGGGTTTCCGCGCTACCCTCACCCCTGGCGTGCATGATGGCCATACCGGCGCCCGGAAGCAGGCTCGCAAGCTTCTGCCAAGGGGCCGTATCCTCCTGGGGCTGCATGGGGTTTTCAACAGGGTCCACATCCTGAGCCAGCCCACGACCGAGATCCGGCCCCATGGCAGTGGCCTGGGTAGGGGTAAATGGGCTCCTGAGCGGGTACGGGTTATCAACCGCCCTGCCAACGGGTGCGGCAGCCTCCAACTCCTGGAGACTACGGTCCTTGAGCTTTCTCTCCAGGTATGGGTTCATGCTGCCCCCGCCTGCTTCTTAGGCTTTAGGTATTGGGCAGCCTGGCCGAACACGTTCAGACCAGCCCCTACTGCCCCCGTGATATTGTCTACCTTTTGCTGCCGTGCCTGAACGATGTTGGCCTGTCGGCCCTGCTCAAACTCGGCCTGATTGGTGTTGGCATTCTGAATGCCCTCGATGGCCGCCACTTGGTCCCCATACTGACCACGAGCCCCATACCCGGCTGACTTGTTGAGTTGGTCCGCCGCGTTCTTGGTATCCGTGTTCGCTCTGCCCGTGGTCTGCTCATCCTCGTACTTGGTATCGATGCCAGCGTTCTTGCGCTCAATATTGCGTTGCTGGACCAGGCGCTTGCCTTCCGTGTTCATACGGTCAATCGAGTCCTGGGCACTCTGGACCTGACCCCCGAGGGCTCCCATAGACCCGATAGCCGAGTCCTTGCGTTGCAAGCCCAAGGCATTGGTCTGGAGGTCATTCATGGCCCGCATGTTCGCGGTCCCCTGGCTGGCCTGCATCTGCGCCAGGAGTTGAGCTTGGCCACCTGCACGGCCCTGCTCCTGGGCGTTCTGCATGATCGCTTCACGGTTGGCGCGGAGCTCCTGCTCCTGCCCCTGGTGGCTCTGAGCGATCCTGGCTCGGTCAATGGCCGTTAGGCCCTGCTCATTGACGATGTCATCATAACCCTGGAGGGCCCTAGTTTGCGCATCCAGGCCCGTGGTGTCCGTGCGCTTCTGGTTGATGTTGTCTTCGTACGAGTACTGCTCATCCGGGGACCAGCCCATGGTCTGGTACATCTCCGGGTTGACGGTATATGCGTCCTGTCCGGGGACCATACCGTATGCCTTACGTGCCAGGTCCGCGTTCGTTCGAAAGGCAGCGCCAGCGCGTTGCGTCCGGTCATCCGTGCCCTTCTTATACGGATTGGCGATAAGGGTGTCCTGGGTGAAAGGATCCAGGAGGGCCCGTTCCTGCTCAAACTGTTGCTCGGGGTTGAGGGCTTGGCCTTCCGCCTGAACTTGGCCCTGGCCTGGATGGAGGAGGTTGCCCTGTTCACGTGCAAGTTGCGCGTTCCTACCCGGGTCCGTCGTCAGGGACTGAGTTCCTCTTTGCTTGCGTGCTTCCCTCTCGGCCGCCGCACGCCTCTGGAGCTCCTGTGGTGAGATCATCTGGCCGGCCATAATTACCCCTATATTACCATGTTACACTTCAATCAGATAACCGTGGGTCAGGTTCTGGATAGCCACGTTGGACGCGGCCACCCCCGACGCGAACCGAAGGGCCAAGTTCCCCGCCGTGGTCGTACGAATGAAGCTGAACAGTAAGGCCACCCTGTCCGTAGCTCCAGGTCCTACCCCAACGGCCCCCAGGGGTGCATCACTAGCCGTTCCGACCGCTGACTGCATGGCCGTGGCGCCCGTGGAGCCGAATAGTCCAAATCGCCACTGATTCACGGTTCCGGTGAAGTTTTGTGACAGGACTAGGCCCGTGGTGGCCGCTGCCGTCTGATAGAACACTATCCAGAACGTGAGATACTGTGCATTCGCTTTCAGGTCGAATGCGAGTTGAACCAAGGCCACGTCCCCCATTGTGACTACGTTACGGTTCGCTGGTCCAATCGTAAGGCGTTTGACCTCTACCTGTCTGCCCAGGATGGCACCAGCCGTGCGCCGGAAGGTCTCACCATCCAAGATCCCGCCCATGGTCAAGTCCGTGGGCCCGGTAGTCTCTCTCAGGGTATGATCGTGGTCCGAGCGTGCTGCCTTAGGGCTGACACCCTCGGTGTTACCCCCGCCGATACCTTGCACTGGAGAACCAAACCCTGTCATCCCGCCCAAGGCCAATTCGAGGCTATCTACTTCACTCTCGAGGGTGACTAGCCTGCCCTTGAGCTTGCGCAGTAGATTGTAGGTGTCCGAGCTATGCTCCTCCGCCGTGCGCCCGAACGTCTCCGGGTTCGCGGCGTTTATCTTGCGAGGGAGGACGAGCTCGTCTTTCACTTGGACCGTACCCCCCTTGGGCCCATGGCCGAGTGAAACAGGGACATCCCTTGCCAGTTCCAGATGTCGGCGGAGTTGCTCGGGGTGGCGGCACCCTTGATGATAATCTTAGGGAAAAGCTGCTCACTTCTGGCATGTGCACGGGGCACAATGAACCTGTGACTGCAATTGGCCTGCCCAGGGGCCGTAATCACTTTGGGGCATGTCACTGGCGTTTGTGATAGGCTGGAGGTGAAGGAGAGCGCGTAGCTCTGAACGTGCCGGAGCTCTCCCCAGAGGATGGAACCTTCACCCCATAGCTTGACCAGGCTCGGGTTCTTGGTCGTACATGCAACTGGCTCAATTTCACATTGATAAGCCACCAAGACATGCGCTGACCCTGTAAGCAGACCAGGCGCCTCCACGGTAAAATGTGTCGGGTCCGTTACTGTGACTACGCGTAACCCCTCAATGGTATCCCCTGGTGACGGTTGCCATCCACTGATTGCTCCTATCGTGACATTGACACCCACAACGGACACCACCGTCACCAAATACGCGAGATCATGCAGTGGTTCATACTCACGCGTGGTGACGTAACGTATGATTCCGCCTGGGGAGTCCTCATCCGTAGGGTCTTGGACGCCAAACTCTAAAACATTCGTGGGGTGCCCCGCACATGATGGCCGCTTGGCCAAGTCCCAGCGCGTCCATGCGTTATTTATGAAATTGTAAACCAGAAGGTAGGCTGAGCCCCCGTTCGGGTCTGGCAATGACAGAACAAGCTCATGCGACTTCTGATTTCCACAAAGCCACGTATCATAATTCGTGGCTATGGGTGTGGCTTGCTGCGCGGTAATGAGTTGGTCCCGAATGGGTTGGCTCTGGACGGCGTTCGCGCCGGAGTCCAGGCCGAGAATGCCTTGGTCAGTCCAGATATAGACCTGGTCAAATATGTTCGCCACGCAGTAGGGGGCTAGGAGCTTGGCCTTACTCACGGGGTCAATACGGAAACCTGCATCCCGGCCTGCCCCCGTGAGCCTCCACAGGCCGTCCACCTTGAGGACCCATAGTGCGTCCCTGCCTTTGACGATACGCCAGGTGTCGGCCCTGTCACTGCCGATGAGCTCCAGGTCCACGAGGGAGAAGTGCTCAGGCTCGAATGTCTTGCTCCACGCAACCCCGGATGGGAATACGTCCTGGTCCGCCGCCAGGCCCGTTACCGTTGGCTCGGGGAGCGGAGGACGGTACTCCGACCCATGGGTTGCATAGACCACGAATGGACTAGTTGTCGCGTTAATGGCTTTGAGGAGCAAGGACCTGTTATTGGGGTCCTGACTGAGCCCAGAGGACAGGGCCGTCATGATGTCATCGGTCAGCGCATAAACGGCAGTGGATGGGGTGTGCGTGCCTGCCGTCGTGGAGTCCCAGAACGCCTGGACACAGTAAGTCCAGGAGCTGAACCCCACAGGGAAGTATTGGCTGTTGACCCGGATGGAGTCCGCCACGGACCTGGACTTGCTCCCGGTGGCTCCTGAATAATTGGCTGAAAATGTCACGGAGGTGGCCGTGAGCGAGACGATGCGCGGGTAGTCCGTAGTACCTACCCACTCATTGAGACTCTCATCAATCACCTGCCCCACTCGAAAGCCCACGGTACTAGCAACGCCAGTCACCACTGCCGATCCGTTCGTGTACGTGCCGGTCAGGGTCCGTTGACCAACTCCAGCCGAGTCCGTGGCCAAGAGGTTGGGCGTATATGTGAAACTAACGGCCATTTGCGCCGGGTATGTCAGATTGGCCAGGAACAGGCTCCCGTTGAATTCGTGCACGTCCTTGGCCGCCGGGGGACGGATGTTCGCATTGGCAGCCCCCTCCTCGTCCGCGTTCGTGTACAGGGCTGCCCCGAGGTCCAACTCTGCAACGTCATCGTTACCCGTAATCCGAAACGCCCCCACGAAGGACTTCGCGAAAAAATGCTCATCAAACGGGGTCTCTGTCACGTCCACGGCCGTGGACCTGTACAGCTCCACCAGGTTCCCACTGCTGGCGTTGTCATCCTGGGAGCTCAGTGTGAACATGATCGATGGGTTGATAGTGGCCCCCGATATGTTCTGAAAAATAACCCGGTTGCTCGGCGCCGACCGTACTATCAAACCATTGGAGTCCTTACGAAGCAGAACTGCACGATAACTGACTGCCTTACCTGCCGGGACGGCCGTACCAGGCGAAACGCCAGGGCCTGAGACGAAAAGCAGACACGGGGGTGCGCCTGCCTTCGATGCTGTCGTGTCACTACCAGATGTGATTTTACGAACAGCGTCCCGGGTGCTTAGATATAGGTTTTTACGGGATGCCGCCGCTTGTATGTGAGCGCGCAGCCAAACTAGGGGCTGACTGGCATCGTCCTGGACAGCGTTATATATGCCACCTGACTTTATCCAAGTCCCATCCCCGCTAAAGCTGTCCCCTACATAAACCACGGCGTCCAGGCCGGGGTATCCAAGTATCCCCCAGACCCGAGAGACCATTACACGATTATCGGGGGCACCTTGTATGAAACCTGGCCTGGGCTCTACAGCGCCAGCACGGCGGATTACGACGTTCGTGGCCGTGCGAAGGGCCCCGGGCGGGGCTGCCCCATGGGGTGACGGGTCCGTGTAGAGACCCGCCGGGACGATGACCAGTTCCTGCCCCATGTCACGGCCCTAGCCCTGTCCCGCGTCCGTACGCGCCACGGCGGAAGAAAGAGTTACGGTTCACGACCTTGATGGACTTGCCCCGGGACCGTGGGGCAAGCATGGCGCCCTGGGCCTCGAGGACCTTGCCCAACTTCTGATAGAGAAGGACCGACTGCTCCGGCGCGTACTGGCTGATCACCTCCGCAGAAACAGCCAGGGCCAGAGCCGATTGCAGTTCCGCCGGCACTTGCGGGACAGGTGACTCCCCGGGCAAGCACATGTAATCGCCAACGGCCAGGCGCGGGGGGATGGTGGGGAACGGTATAACAACGTTCGTACCAGTTCCTGTGGGGTCCGCGTCCACGGCCAAGATCGTGAACGGGGCCGTTGCCTTGATAAAGTCATACGTACTTGTGGCCGTCCACGTCACCGGGGCCGTAAGCGTAACCGTCCCGGGGGTAACGGACGCCACCACGAAAAAGCCCGTGTTCACCAGGCGGGAAGGGCGGTACTCGTAAAAAACGCGCAACGTTCCTTGGCCCCCGACTGGCATTGGGAAGAGGATGATTTCATCATCCCGGATGGCGTACGCCTCCGGGGAGCCAACCATGCCGGACCAACGGACCTGGTCCGTGGACAGGTGCGGATTGAGCTCCCATTCGGACCCGGACGGGTCCACCCACAGGATCTGGCGCACACGACTCGCAACTGAACGACTCGGGAGCGGGTAGCGGACCTGGCCAGCTACGATGGCTAGGTCCTCATACCTCATGTAATAGTCGGCCCGGGCTGCCTGGATCATGGGCACGAACACTTCGGAGATTTGCGCGTCTGCCTCCCGTAGGAGGTTTATGTCAGTGAAATCCGGGTCCGTGTCCGGAATGCGGGCCCTCCGCCGGATCTCGGCCAAGAGTCCGACAGTGGTAAAGTCCCGATCCATTTATTGTCCTAGCCGGTAGCTCCGGAGCTCATTGGCGAGGGTGCCCTTGGCCCCGTTAGTGACCTGGGTCAGGGTAAAGGCCGTGGGCTTGCTCGTGGCCAGATTCATGAGATTAGCGTGCGTGCCCTTGGTCACGGCCGTTAGGGTGACGGTCCCGGTCAGGGCCGTGGCAACCCAGGCGCCTTTCATCCCGGGGTGGGCATTGATAGCGGCGGCCAGGTTTACGGCACACTCGGTATTGTTCGCACCCTTGCTGAACTGACCAAGGCCTGCGGCACTGGCCACGTAAAAGTTGAGAGCGCCGATGTCCACGCGATCGCCAATGGCGGCGTTAGCCTGTACACATGCAATCGTGCCAGTGCCTTGGGTGCCAGTGTCGGCTCCAGCAAGGGCCACGTGGACCACGGCGGAACCGTTCCCCCCGACCAGGCCCTCCAGGTACATGGCAATGGCCGTGACCGCGCTCTCGGGCTGGTCATACCTTTTGCAGACTCGCTCGGCCAGGCTCTTAGCCGGGACGCCAGAGTCGGAAACGATGGTGACGTACAGGACGGACTTACTTGCCATGGGGTTCCTTTATGAGGGCCAGGACCCCGCCCAATAGGACGGGGCCCAGCCATAACCGTTAGTCGTCACTGTTTACGATACCGTTGATAAGAAGGCACTGTGCCGGAGTGGGCGTGAACAGAGCCTGATTCCAGTAGTTCCGAATGCCATAGCCGGCGTGATCGGGAAGGTTCTCGAAAAAGTCTTTATCGGCCATGCCCGGGGGCGTGAACGTGAGCTCGGACGCTCCCAACCTGATCAAGCCTGCCTTGGGGAAGAAAAGAGCCTCACTAGGCTTCATCAGGATGTGCGGGAAAATCTCGACGGTCCCGGACTGGCCATAGAACTTGATGGACTCGGCACCCTGCTCCAGGGACCCGCCAGCGTTGTCCGAGTACCTACGAAGCGCGGCCAAGTCGTTCATGCAGTCCGACCACGATTTGGGGGAGCAGTAGCCGATCACATCCTTCATGAGGCCACGGTTGACGGGTTTGTTCAGTCCCTGGAGGACTTTCACGAAGGACAAGGACCCGCCCGCCGCTGAGAAGGTGTTACCTGCCCAGAGGCTAACGTTCGCAGCGTTGATCGCGAACATGAGGCCCGTGTTGGATGCGATGGACCGTAGACCCACCATGCCCGCGCTCTTAGTATCCCGGAGGTAGATAACGTCCGTGCCAATGATCGTGTCCATCTCCGCCGCCGTGCCCACGAAGGTCACGGTACGCAAATCCACGTTCACACCCGTCACCTGCATGGTCCCGGCGATGTTACGCTTGATGGCACCAGCCGCGTTCCAGACCTCCACGTATCCGTTCTCCATCCCGGACCAGAGGGCAGGAATGAAGGTGCCAGGCGTGAATGAAAAGGTCTGGGTCGTAGTACCAACGCCAGCCGTTCGGGCCTCTACAATGCCAACGTCCGACTGACCGTACAGGAGCTGCGTTTCGAGAACGAACGCTGCCGTCTCGGTCATGTTTTCCACCATGTAGGCGGAACCACTTACGAATGCCCTCTTACGTGCGCCCTCAGACTTCCCGGACAGGAGCTTGGCCGCCGCATCGTAGGAAATCACTTCCCTGAGCACGAAGCTGGAGCCCTGTACCTGAGCGTCCGCCGTTCGGGCAGGCTCCGCCGCGTTCAGTGGGAATGCATCGCCTGACGTGGAGAGGGTCCAGCCGTGGGACCGTGTAGTCTTTACGGGCTGGTGGTACTTGTTACCCTCTTGCTTGTCTCTTGCGACGAATTTTGCATCTTTCTGCAAGCGAGCAGCAGCGGGAACGAGGTTTTCCACGTTATCCCCATAGACCTCTTTGAAAAGAGGCAGGGCGATCGTGGTATTGATAGCAGTCATGAGTGAGATCCTTTCGCTAGGGTCTCAACTCACGCGGGGCTATCCGTATCCCCACCGGGGGGTGGACTTAGGCCGCTGGCTGGTCCGTTATGGGCGTAAGTGTATCACGATGGTGTCATTGGACGCCATACTTGGCCCGGAGGTCTCGGAAATACTCCTCACTGTGCTTCTTGATCTGGGGGCGCCTGACCTTCTCCACGTCCGGCGGAGCCTTATGACCTGTGCCCTTGGCGCTCGGTGGCAACTTAGCCTCCGTAGGGGTGGGAGTGGCCTTGGCCTCCCTTTTCAGGCGCTTGGCAACGTCGGCAGCGGCCTTGGCAAAGGTCTCCTTAGTCCAGACCTCTTTATATCCCGCGATGAGCCTCTCCCGGATCATGGCCCGGGTGTCCTCGTCATCATCGAGGCCCGCCGGGGTGATTACCTCATCAAGCCAGCCCTGGAACTGCACCCGGAGTTGCGCTGTTTTCTGACCGTTGGCCTGCTTCGCGGCCACCTTCTGGTTCCTGGCCGCGTCCTGCTCCCTTGCCCGGAGTTTGATTTCCGCATCCTTGGCCCTACGGATGGCCGCGCGTTCGCGTTCCGTTAGTTCGGCCTCCTCCTGGGATTCAAGGATCCATTTATCCCGTAAGGCGGCCACGGCCTCGGGGTAGTACCTGGAGAGCTCGAACTCCATGGTTTCAACGTCCTTGAGGCCCTCGAGCCATTCAACTACTTCCTGGAACTCCTCCTCCTTGGCCTGGAAATCAGCACGTTCCTGGGCCACCTGTGCATGGAGGGCCTTTTTCTCCTCGGCCAGGGCCTGTGTCTTACGGGTGTAGTCTGCCTGGCGGAGGCCAGCCTTGTGCGTGTCATCGTCCGGTGACTTTTCGTCCGTGTCAGCTTTCGCTGTCACGTGTTCGGCCAAGTCCTCGGCCGCGTCGGGGGCCTCCTCTGACTCCGGCTCTACTTCCTCCGGTTCCGCCTCGGACTCCGGGGTGGCACTCTCGGCGATTTTCGCCTCAAGGCTCGCGAGTATGTTTGATGTCATCCGCTCCTCTTACGCAACACCCGCCGGGGGTTGTGCCGGCCTGGGCAACTTTGGTGCACGGTCAGTGCCGGGAGCATTATTCCCGGCGGCCTTGGCCTTTTCCGTATTCTTTGCCGCATTGGGGTCCTGCTTAGGACCGTCCTCCTCGGGACCCGGCACGCCAGGATCCTGGGGCTCCGCGCCTGGCGGGGGCGGGGGCATCGGAAACTTCATGAGCATGAGCAGGTCAGGGGGCGCCTCACGCCAGACCTTGAGATGTTCCAGGATATGCGTGACCACGGCATTGACCACGCCAGGGTTGGTGCGACTGTCCTGACTGTCGAGCACGCACGCATGGGCCCGGACATGGTTCTCCGGGTGGTCCGTCACGAGGGCAGAGAGGTCCTGGACCGTCTGCACTGGTTGGCCCGTGAGGTCCATTTCGGGCATGCCGTCCTTGCCCACTTTCGGGACCACCTGGGGTCCACGCATAAGGATCTCGTTTTCCTCCTGAACCCGGAGATGCGCACGCCTATGCGGGTCGGTAACTGGCTCGAGGCGGCCTGTCTCAAGGACTTGGTAATACTGGTTGATGTCGTCGATGAGGCCGCGCTCGAGAAGTTGGGTGGCAACGTCAAACTTGCCAGCCACGGTACGAAAAATAGGAGAGCCGCTCTCCACTTCGATCCGGTCAATGTCTGCAATGTCCTCACTCTTGAAGGACCGTAGGCCATCCGTATCGTAGGCCCCGGCGATTTGCGCCAGACGTTCCGTCTTGGCGTACCGCTTGAGCATCCGCAGGAGGCCCGTGGCCGCGGCCTCGGTGAGACGCACGTACCCGCCCTGGAACCTGCTCTGGAACTGGACGGCTTGAGCCTGAATGAGGGCCAAGGCCGTGCCGGACTTGAGGTTGGCCTCCGGATCGCCCCGGACGGTGCTGTTGACGCCGCTGGCGAGCTGCATGTCCTGCATGAACGCCTGCCTGAGCTTGAAAAATGAGTCGGAAAGTTGGAACTTCTCGAGGACCTGTGGAGGATTGGAGCCGATGGGGTACCTGATCGCGTTCAGGCCCCCGTGCACTTCCTCGAGGGAGATCTCCGTTCCCTCCTGGAGGAGCAAGTCATTGGTCCCGAAGGCATCGAAGTTGGACAGGGCGGTACTGTTCATACCGTCGTAAGCCTTTTGAAGGCCAAGGAGGTCCCAGATGGATGCATAGCCAAGGGACCCGGCCTCGAGAAATTCCTCGGGGCACATTTCATAGACGGGCAACTCGTCAAACGGCAATGGACCTTCAAACAGGCATATGTCCTTACCCGTTATGATGGCGTACCTGCCATCCGGGCTGGCCTGGGTGGGGCCGTGCAACAGGTGCCAGACGGCCACGTCCGTGGCGTCCCTAGCTGAGCGGCCTACGCCAAGGCGGGGGCGGAGTTGCAACTCACTATCAATGCCCTCCCCGCCGTCTAGGGCCAAGAGATCCTCACGGAGCTCCACGACCTTGGGGTCCTCCCCGGTACCGTACTGAGCGGCTAGGTCGTATTTGTTCCGGTACGTCCGGATGATGTACCAGTCATGTTCGCCGGGGCCACGGTCTGGGTCGCACACAACCTCGAGAGGGGAAAGGGCCTTGAGGGTCACGTCTCCTTGACCCTTGGCCAAGGTCGGGTCCCACGATTCCCAGAGGTACCCTTTCCCATAGATGAGGGCTCTCAAGGCCGCACCGATCAAGCAACGCTCAAGGCCCTTCCGGGTATGGTAATACTCGAGGAGGACCCTGGCCGTGGGGACCTGAGACAGGGCCGCCGCTGACCCGTTCGTCGCCTTGGGCGCATAGGCTGGCCTGTCCGCCGTGGCCATGGTCAGGATGTACAGGGCGATGGACCGTAACTGATTACTCTTGACCTGGAGTAACTCCCCCTGGTCCCCCGACTCGATAATACGGGAGCCCTCGTGCACGCCATCGTCACTGAGCGAATAAAAGGCCGCGTGCGCGGACTTGTACAGGGCGGTTAGGCCCGTCCGGCCCATGGTTTCATAGTATTCCCGGATCCGTTCGTTGACCGCGTCCGGGAGCTCGTCCACCGGGTAGTTGGCCCAATACGTCTTAGCCAGGTCGGGGGGTTCAGGCTCCGGGGGAGGTTCAAGGGCCTCCAGGAGGGGCTCCTGTTCCTCCTCTAGCTCATCATCGAGGGGTTCTAGCACATGCGAAGTGTATCACGTGTGCCAACTAGGCCCAAGTTATGGGATCTGATAGACCGATCACATGAAATCTCCAAACCCAGACACGGCGGACCAACGTAAGCTCCGGACATTCGGGGATGGGTTAGCCAAGCAAATGCAAGATGCCAACTATGGTGGTGTTGTGATCCTGTCATCCATGGACTCAACGTCCTGGATAGTGGCAATCCCCCCATGGAGTGGCATCCAACGGGATGTCCTCACAGGGACCCTCAGAATTGAACTCAAGCTCCGGAAAGCTAACCCCGAACTTCAGCGTAAAGCGGACGCTACGATAGGGCATCTAGCAGACATGCGGGATGTGGCTGGTGAAATAGCAACCATGTTTGGCCTCATGTACACGCAAGTGGAAAAGCAGCTCCATGAAAGTGGAACCGTCATAGACCATCAACCAATTGGCTCGCCAGGCAAAATTGGTCCCACCGGCAAGATCAAGTCATAAATCCCTTTGGGCTATTCCCACGAAAGGACGGCCACGTGCTCCGTGGACAGGTCCTCGTCCTCATTCTTGGGCCATTGGCAGCGATAGGTACCGTCCACAGGGATCCACTCAACCCAGACGCCATCTACCTCTATCCATGAACGGGGAGACGGATATGTCATCGCCCCCGGAATATCCTACTCAAGGCCCTGCCTGTTTTCGTGGTCGGGCCAAGCTTCTTGGGTATGTGGTGGCTCCGGCCATCGTAAGACATGGGCGGGGTCGGGTTCCTGCCCCAAGGGACCATCCTGTTTAGGTAGATGAGGGCTGCCAGGCAGTCATAGTGCGTTTTGTCCGCGGCCTCCGCGAACCGGGTCCGTTGGCGGTTCCAGAGGGCGTTCTTGGTATGGCTGATCGCGTTCACGGCCCTCTGCTTGAACACGATTTTCCCCTCCTGGATCCGGAGCCGTGTCGCATTGATAGCGGCCTCCAGGTCATCCTTGAGGGCCGGCGCGAAAACTAGGCCATGCTCGGCCGAGAGATCGGCAATGAGTCTAGAGTCCGTGTCCGAGAATCGCATATAGGGGGCGTGGCGGAGCTGCCCGCCTCGAAACGAGGTGACTACCGGGGGCGGGGCCAAGTTCGGGAGCATGGCGGCCTTTATCAGGCCCAGCTCCGTGGTCCAGGCCGCGTCCGTCATGCTCGTGGGCTGTTTAGGTTCGATGCCCCAGAGCTGCCATTCCCGTGCCCTGATCATGATGGCCAAGCTCCGGGAATTGGCGCCGGACACGGCAAAGTCACCCTCAATGACCAGGCGATCCTCCTTGAAGTCGTAGTACGCGAACAAGGCGCCGGAGCCGTGGATCATGCCCGGGTCAAGGGACGTGTAGCAGTCCCGGTAGGGAGGCGGGTTGGTTCCATCCGGGATGATGTTCGCGTCCGTGAATTCCGGGATGACTACGGCCGAGGACTCCACGATGTGCTCGCAAAACAGTTCTCGCCGAACCCGGGTGGAGTCATACCCACCCAGGGACCGTATGGCGGCCTCGATTTGCTCCTCGGTCAGGCGCGGGTTGTCCGTTATCACCCTTTTCGCATACATGCCCCGGCCCTGCATTTCCGGGAGGTACCTCGTGGTCCAGGGGTGCGCCGGAGTGACGGGGGGTGTGGAGGCCATGATCCCGAACCCTTCCGGCTCGGTCAGGAGCTGGGGCATTATCACGCCGTCCATTAGGTCCACGAGATTGGGCGTGAACGCGGCCTCCGTGAACAAGAAGGCGTACGTAGCAGGCCCCCTGAGCCTGTCCGGGTGCAAGTCCACGCCCACGAGGACGATCCTGGCACCCCAAGGCCAGGTCAAGGTATCGGCGGACCTGGTGAACGTGCCCTTTGAGATTTCCTGTGGGAGGAGCTCTGGGGGGCAGTCCGCGAACAGGTCCATCATCGTCGGGACAATGATCTCCTTGAGCATGTCTTTTGTAGGCGCTGCGTAAGGTATTCGTGTGCTCCTACGGCGCCTTAGCGCCACGCCCACGCCAATGGCTGACATGAGGAAGTCCTTGCCCCATTGCCTCGAGATGTCCATTCCATAGACCCGTTCCATGGACGATGAGACCTGCTTATGGGACTTGAATACGTGATTGTAGATTTCACGCTGGCCCGGGTGCAGCTTGTATCTCAGGTCCCCGGCATTCCATGCGACGCGGAGCTGGGCCTGGCGCTCATGATCGCACAAGTCCCAGGGGACCGTAGGCGATTGCCAGACCTGGCGCGTGGTCCAGGGGATGTCAGGGAAGCGGGTGCGGAGGGTCATCCTCTGCCGCCTCGAGAAGGACGAGCCAAAGTTCGTCCTCCGTGACCAGGTGATAAGTGCTCATGACCCTGGACCAGATCCTGTCGCTTCGCTCCCACCAAGCCGACGCAGGAACCGTAAGAGGACTAGGATCCTGAGCTGCCACCGGAGGGGGAGGGGACACCTTGGGTTGACCTGCCATATCAGGGACCTGCTCTCCCTTGCCCTTTGCATGGCCTCACTCTCGGCCCTGCCCTGGGGGCCGCGGAATTCAGGAGGTGGGGTCAAGGTCCGTCCTCATGCGCTTGACCAGGGCCCGTCGCAGCGAGGGGGTCATGGTCGCCAACTTGTGAAGGTCCTGGAGCCCTATGATGGCCAGGCGGCCGTTGCACTCGAATATGGCATTGTCCGAGAACTTGGCCGGGTGCCACGTTACCTCCATGCCAAGCTCCAGGGTCAAGGCCCCTGCTAGGTGGTCCGCGTTCAGCATGGCGGTCATTTTACGCCACGTAGCGCCAGCTTCGTGAGTTTATTACCGTGGTCCGTTAGCCTGGTTTCGATTGCCTGGAACTTGGCCTGTGTTGCCTCCATGTCCGCGACCAGGGCGTCAAGGGTCTCATTGTCCGAGTCCTCGGCCTTACGAAGTCCCCGGGACAAGAGGAGGTACACGGCCACGATCATTAGGGTCCCGAGGGGGAGGACGGGGTAGGTGAGTAGTAGGGTGAACATCAGGCGGCCTCCATGGCGTGCGCTATGCGCGCGTTCGAAATCTTGGCGAAGTTGGGCTCCAGTTCGATGCCCAGGAAGTTGAAGCCCTCGAGCACGGCGGCGATCCCTGTCGTGCCACTGCCCATGAACGGGTCCAGGACTATGCCGCCGGGGGGCGTTATGAGACGCACGAGCCAGCGCATGAGCTTAAGAGGCTTCATGGTCGGATGAGTTGACATCCGCTCGCCTGGTCCGCTTTCGCTTATTTTCAATAGCGTTCCGGATGCAACAGGGCCGACACCAGGGAGAGATACCATCCCGGCGCTTGTAATACCGATCGACAGGGTAAGGCCCGTTGCACTTGCAACAGGGTTTGTAAGTGACCCCGTCGCATTCGAAACACCCACTATGCTCCCGCTTGTGAGCGAGCGGGCTAACCAGCTCAAGGTTGGATAGCTCGTTATGGAGCTTGTTTCGATCGATGTGATGGAGCTGCATCCCCGGAGGAATGGCGCCGTGTGCTCGCTCCCAAACAATAGCGTGTTCCATGCGCTGGCGTCCTGACACTGTGCACCAGACGCGTCTATAACCCTTGGGTGTGATTGAGCCGTATCCACCCGGAGCTTTGCTTGGTACTCCACGCCTTCCCATGTCCACCCCACCCATATGAAACGATGATGCTCAAGACCCGCCTCACGCTCAGCGCGGGATGCCTTTGCCACGTAAAAGAAGCGTGAGGCGCCTCCGGAGTCCCCGAAACGATGCATTTCGCCGGTGCTGCTGACCTTGCCCCAACTGGTCGGGTCCATTACGCTCGGTGCAGGGTTGCTCGACCCTTTACGCGCAACACCAGCCCCGTGAATCTTATCTATGGTCCGCTCATCAAGCATCGCCGCCGCGGACTCGTCCAGGAGCAAGTTCGCGGGCCAGCGGCCTTCAGGTGCATTCCATGGCTCTTTGAGCCCTATCGCGTAGCTTGTGCCATCGCGCCCACCGCCCGGCGCCTTACCGTTGTAGCGCGCTGATCGATCCTCGCCGTTCGTTTCGATCCTGCACCCGTCCACGTTGATAGCGCCCGTGCCGTGCTCAAGCACGTTGCTCGCGACCGTGCCGACCAAGGGCTTGCGGGCTAGGTAGATAGGCTCCCATGCCGGGCTAAATCGCGACGCTTCCCCGTCGATAGCATGCTCGACTGCAAAACGTTCTAGGGTGGCGCGCGACCCAAGTACGATCGCGCTGAAAAGCAGTTCCGCAGGCGAGGCACTTGCAGGCGATGCGCGCCCATGGCTCCGGAGCATGCAGTCGGGTGTGATCTTCGATAAACAGCACTTCAAGGTTTTCCAGTCGGTTGTCGGCCCTATCGCCGTTTCGGTGGTGGACGTGCTCTCGAGTTGCGAGACGCCTGCCAAGATGCGCCGCCATGACAACACGGTGCTCCAGCTGGAAATCGGCGCCCACTCGGACGGCGACGTATCCATCGGAACGCACGAAACGTCCGGTGTATTGAGTGCATCTGCGACAGTCCATGGAACAGAACCGAACAGCTCCCCGGCGCAGGCGTCCGGGTTTGACTTGGAAAGCAGCGCCGCAAGCTTCGCATCGCACCGTGACCATAACGCCCCCTGCAACTGCTTTAACTGCGTGTCGATCTCTTGCCACTGCTGCGCCGGCGCGAACGGCTTGCGCGCTAACAGGATATTTTCCCATGCTGGCTTCAAGGCCGTGCCCCAGCCTTGCCAATCGCCGCTAAGGTTGTGTGACTTCGGGAACCCCGACCCGTACAACCACATGAGGCAGTCCCTTATCTCCCACCCCGCATCCTCGATAGCGCACGCCAGTCGATGCGCCGTCCTGGTCCCACCGAACGCTAGTAAGTGCGCGCCAGGTTTCGCCACGCGCAAGCACTCGCGCCAGTACTCGGGGCCGGGGACTTGCCCGTCCCAGCCCTTGCCCATGAAGCTTAGCCCGTACGGGGGGTCCGTTATGATGGCGTCCACGCAACCGGGCCTGAGCGTGGGGAGGAGCTGGCGCATGTCCGCGCAAATGACCTCGTGGGTCATGCCCCCTCGAGCTCCTCGATTACATCCTCGAGGAAGCGCCTGAACGTATGCTCATGATCGGCCAAGCGGCGGATGTCCGTGAGGAGGTCCAAGGACTCGAGGATGGTATAGGCCCGCTCCAGGAGCTCCTGGCGTGAGGGGGTCACTCGGCCTGCTCCGCTAGGGTTATGGCCCGGTCAAACCAGGCTAGGAGATCGGCGTGGTGAAAAAGAGCATCGTTATAGTCCGGAACCCCTTCGAATGCCTTGGGTCCTGCATCGTTTAGAAACCTAATGGACCTATCGAATGGGCTACCAGACCTAATCAAGGCACCTACCGCGCACCAGGCCACCGCAACGGGGGAGCCGGACTTGACCTGATAGCCGGACGCGTCCCTAGCGAATGCCCCCTGCGTCCACTTGGCTGGGTCCGTCAGGAGGAGCTTGGCCGCGCGGAGTTTCTCGGTCGGGCTCATAGCTTGCCCGTGAGATACAGGATGAGCAGGACCAGGAGGATGAGCCCGGCTGGGCTCCAGCCCACCCAGCCCATGTCCCCATGACCGTATCCACCACCGAGCACGGCCAGGATCAGGAGGATGATGAGAAGGGTTGTCAGGGTCACGACTGTTGCTCCGCTAGGGTTATGGCCCGGTCAAACCAGGCCAAGAGGGACGCGTGGTCGGGAAGGTTATCGTTATACCTGGTCAAGTCCGAGCGGGGGACCGTAGGGTTGGGCATGGCCTTGGACAGGAACTTGAACGCTTCCAGGCGGCCGTAAATCTCATCGGTCGAAGCGTACATCGCACCCATGGCGCACCAGGACACGGCCACGTCCGGGTCGTTCATGGGGGCCGGTTGGCCGTCCTTGTCCCTGGCAAAGGAACCTTGCGTCCAGTGGTCCGGATTGCTCAGGAGCTGGCGGGCCTGGCGGAGCTGGGCCACGGGGGTCATTGACCGTGCTCCTTGGCCAAGGCGATAGCCTGGTCAAACCAGGTCATGAGGTCCTTATGGTCGGTTATGGCATCGTTATAGGCCGGGACGCCCTCGAATGGTGGTGGTACTACCCTGTCCAGGTAGGTACTTGCTCCTGCTTCTTTCCCCATGAACAACCATACGGCCCCGTCCGCGCACCAGGACACGGCCCCGGGGGCGAAAATGGACACTGCGTGGCCATCCTTGTCCTTGGCATAGTGAACCTTAGTCCACTTGGCTGGGTCACTGAGAAGGGCCTTGGCCTTTTCCAATTGCATGGACGGGGTCATTTCAGGCCCTTTTGCCTGTAATAGTCCATGACCGCGGCCATCAAGTACTCGTAAGCCGTGGACTCGTAAATGCCCCGGGGGCCTACGGTCGTGCGCTCGGCCACCCGGTCATCGTAAATGGTCAGGCGCGTCGGGACGTATTCACGGCCGTCTCTCAGGACGGCGAAGGCTATGATGCCAGGTTCGCGCCCCAGAGCAGGTAGTTGTGCTTCATGTTTTGCCAGAGGAGGACCCTCGGGTCCGGCCTTGGGTTTTGGTACCGGGTGCGGCAAATCCACCTCCACTCCGACAAGGCTTCTGACAGGGCCTTGGTCTCCTTGTCGGTCATGAGAGGCAGGTTATACCCGGTATTAGTTGGGTGGCAATGGCTGGGATAACTTTTCGAGAGCGTCCGCTACCATATTCGGATCCGCCGCCGTGGGGTGGGTCGCGTGCTTGTCCGGGCTCGTCCGAGCCTGGACCTTTTCGTCCATTTGCCGGGGTGGATCGAACAGGGACCTGTCCAGGCGCTGGAGGAGCCAGTTACTCTGCCTTGCCCGTTCGGCCGTGTCCCTGTTCGTGGAAAGGAGCTCCTGGGTATGCTTGAGCATGAACGCCGCCCGGATCTGGTAGACCTCATCCACGAATGCTTCGTACCGGGGGTCACCGTTCTTCCCGAGGTCCAGCCACGTCTCCATGGTTTTCCGCGGGACACCGTTCGCTTCCGCGGCCAGGGCAAGGAACGGAACGCCCTTGCGAAGGGTCTCCAGGATCCTTAGCCGGACATCATCCGTATACGCTCTGCCCCGGGTCATGGGGCGATTGTATCACAAACGGATGAGTTTCAGGACTTGGGTCTTGCCCAAGGGGCGGCCACGGCGGTTCACGGGGCCCAAGGTCCGGGAGATCTGGGGGGCGCTCATGCCTTGGGCGGCCAGGTCCTTGATGCGCTGGATGATAGCCTGCTCGTCCGGGTTCGGGACCAGGGAACCGTTGGCCCATTTGTAACCGTACTTCATGGCGCCCACGTACTCGCCGCGGGCCTTCTTGACCTGGAGCGCTTCCTTGGTCCGTTCGATTAGGCGGGCCCGCTCATTCTGAGCCACGGCGTCCATGATGGTCCGGAGCATTTCATCCTGGCTCGTTTTCCCGTTCAAGCCCATGGCCGTCGTCACCACGGCGCCGTGCTTGATCGTTTCCTTCTCAATCGTTTTCGTGAGGACCACGTCCCGGGAAATGCGGTCCCGGGACAGGAACAAGAGAACCCCCGCGTTCAGGGGCCGTAGGGCTTGAAGGGCTGCCTGGAGGCCGTGGCGTTCGTCCAGGGGGGTCACGCTACTGACCTTCTCCACGAACACGGCGGCCAGGGTAATGCCGTTCACATCGCAGTACCGTTGCATGGCTCCGGCCTGGGCCTCCGGGGAGAGCTCCTGCTCCTCCTTGGAAACGCGGACGATAGCCACGGCCGTCAGGGGGGAACCGAACTGGAACGTCATAAGTCCATGGTACCGGACGTTCAAGGGTGGGGGTAGGGGAGGGGGTCAAAAAAATTTTGAGGTGGGGCACTACGGCGAATTTGCCCGTGTCCGTTTGATTGACGGAACGTCTGACAAATGGACTTGGGCTTGTCTCACTCGTCATCGGCCAAGTGCGCCTCTGGCAACATGCGTTGATGTAAGACGCGCACCACGCGGATGCCTGCTCCGTGGTCACGGCGATAGAGGATCATGTGCGGGCCATGGTTGGCTCGCAGTAGACCGGGCCGCACCTCATCGAAGGTGCGGTCCAGCTGCGGGGTGTCAGCGAGCTGTTGACACTGCGCTCGCAGCTGACTCAGGTATCGATCGCACTGTGCTTGGCTCCAAGTTTCAGTCGTGTACTCGACGATGCCGTCCAAGTCGGACTCGGCTTCGGCGGAAAAGCGGTACTCAGCCATTGGCTATCGCTTCCTGGCGTACTTCGCAGCAGCGCGTGCGCGGACTCGCTCAAACACCCCATCGGGGGCATTGGGACTCGCGTCGCCTTTATCGACGGCCTTGCGCAGAGCGGTCAGTTTGACCTCGTACAGACGTTCCTCTCGTTCAAGTGCGCGCAGCGACGCGCGCACCACTTCACTGGCGTTCTCATAGCGCCCCGATTCCACTTTGGAGGTAATGAACTGTTCAAGTTCGTCGGTCAGGTTGACGTTGCGTGCTGGCATGGTGGTTCCCCCTCGTACCATTATTGTCAAACCTTGACAATAATCCTATTCCGGAGGTGGGGCCCCGGCACTTTATGGTACCTAAAGGGCGAAAGGTCATGGGGGTGGTACCCCTCCCCTTCCCCCCTTGCACCTACACCACCCCCTCTGGGGATGTAGGTGTCCGTGAGTCGTACACCACCATGCCCCCCTATGCGCACCGAGTGTCCCGTGGTCCGTACACCTACAGCCCGATCGCATCCCTGCCCCCCTGGAGATGTAGGTGCCTGTGTGCCGTTCACGGACCAGGCGCCTACCTGAACAGGGATGACGGACGCTCAGACGGTCGGCTCAGCGTCCGGCCTCGAGCTCGAGGCGGGCAGATTCTGGGGGTTCTGGGCTGTTTCGAGGGCACTTATGTAGGTGCGTACATGCGCTCATGCGCACTCCACCTCACGGCACCTACCTGGCCGGGAGGGGGCGGGGCCGGGCCGATGGGGGCGCTGGCGCGGGGGCTGGTCCCCGATTCTTTTATAAGCGCTCGACGTTATACGAGACGTTATGTCCGTTATAGTAGACAGACCGACGCAGTAACGAAGGGTGGTAACATTCGGGGTCATGAAACACCCCACAACCGTCCTCCTGTGCCTGGCACTCGTGGCCTGTGCCCACTCAACCCCAACCACGCCCAGACCTCCACCACGGCCTAGACCGTTGGCCACCGTCCTCTGGACCGATGACATCCAGGAGTCCTGTCAGGCCCCTTGGGGGTTCAACCAGGTCCAGCTCGAGCGCCCCATAGGCCAGGCCGTCCAGGGGAACGATGAGGTCAACCTAACCCGGGTCGCGAACCCCATCGGCGCCGGGTATGCGCTCAAGCACTTGGCCACGTTTGATGACAACGGCGGGTCCAGGAGCCAGGCCGGCATTTACTCATTCGCCAACGACACGTTTGAGAACCAGGTGAAGAGCCAGGAGGGCATATGGATCGCCGCGGAGTGGTACTTCCCCGAGGCCATTGGCGCGGAGTCGGGCCTGGACGGGATACCGTGGCTCAACCTATGGGACTTTCATAGCGTCGGCCCCGGGAGCCGGTGGGACACCCAGCCAGGGCTTATGTTGGCCGAGGACGGTTCCATGCGCATCAAGTGGACCTGGCGCGAGCGGAACCAGGACACGGACTGGTCCGATATCACCCTACCTGTAGGTGAATGGTTTGACGTTGAAATGCATTACGTC
>Ga0070686_100000218_pt1 | contig 39821 bp, 52 predicted proteins | sample KBSS23LmetaG_FD_65654 | JGI IMG/M metagenome (GOLD analysis project Ga0070686, IMG submission 65654) | Switchgrass rhizosphere microbial communities from Kellogg Biological Station, Michigan, USA - KBS S2-3L metaG | ecosystem: Host-associated > Plants > Roots > Rhizosphere ...
GAAGCAGCGCGAGCTGGCCAAGGCGATCAAGCGCGCCCGCCATCTCGGCCTGCTTCCCTATGTCGTGAAATAAGGAGCGAGAGCGATGGACGTCATATTGCTCGAGCGCATCGAGAAGCTCGGTTCGATCGGCGACGTGGTGAAGGTGAAGAACGGCTATGCCCGCAACTTCCTCCTTCCCCGCGGCAAGGCGCTGCGCGCCAACGAATCGAACCGCAAGGTGTTCGAAGCCAATCGCGCCACGATCGAGGCGCAGAACGAGGAACGCCGGGGCGCCGCCGAGGCCGAATCGAAGAAGGTCGAGGGCGCCAGGATCCAGCTGATCCGCCAGGCTTCCAACGCCGGCCAGCTCTACGGATCGGTCTCCGCCCGCGATCTCGCCGAGGCGCTGGAAGCCCAGGGCCACAAGATCGCCAAGAACCAGATCGTGCTCGACCGGCCGATCAAGGCGATCGGGGTGCAGGAGGTGAAGATTCAGCTTCACCCCGAAGTGTCGGTCACGATCAGCGTCAACGTCGCGCGCTCGCCCGAAGAGGCCGAGCTGCAGGCGCAGGGCAAGGACGTGATGGCCGAGATGTTCGAGAAGGACGTCGCCGGCTTCATCGAGGAGCGCGACGAATCGCTGGAGCCGGGCGAGATCGCCGCGGAGCCGGCGGCCGAGGAAGCGCCGGAGCCGGCAGCCGGGGAAGCGGCTTCCGGGGAGGAGGAATCGGCCTGACGCCGATCCCCGCTCCGCACAGGAGACAGGGCCGCCCGCTCTCCGGAGCCGGCGGCCTTTTCTTTGCGCAGCGCCTCAGTGGTAGATGACCATGATCCGCCGCATCAGCACCTCTCTGAGCCTGTCACGGTCGCCGATCAGGGTGACGAACCAGGACTGTCCGTCGGGCCCTGACATGCCGAACTGCATCGTCGGCATCCTGGCCTCGCCGGGCGCCGCCGGAGGCGCGTCGCGCGGCGCATAATAATAATTCTCGAAGGAAATACCCCTGAGTTCGCTCAGCGGGAGCGATGCGAGCGCGGCGCGCTCGTCTGCGCAGGGCCGCTCCTCATAGTCGGACAGGCACCGCATGGCGAAGGGCAAGGGACCGGGCGCCACCGCGTCGCGCATCGCCTCGGTGAGGCGGGTGAGGGCGCGAATCGTCGGTTCGGCGAGATGCGGCGGCCCCCCGACGTAAGTATCCAGTGCCGCACAGCGCTCCGGCGTGGCCCGGTCCGGATAGGTCGTCCCGAACGACTCGAACGACTCCGTTCCGCTGACGGTGACGAGCACGAGGCTCGGGTCGCCGTGCCGACCAAGCCCGCTCTGGTCGAAATAGAATCGGCTATGGACGGGCCGCCGGCAGATCGTCGGCGCAACCGGCACGGAGCGCTCCCACACCGCGACGGCGTAGCCGACTATGCGCCCGTCGGCGCGGATCCGGCCGCCGACAATTCGGGCGGCGTCGGCCGGCGGCAGCAGCAGCGCGGCAAGCGCGGCCGGCGTGGCATGTTCGAGTGTTCCGGCCGTGACCGTGTCGGCGGGCGCGGCGGCCGCCATGGCTGGGAGGAGAAAGGCCAGCATGATCCGCAGCTTATCACGCGCGGCCCCGGCGGCAACCAGGCGTCCTCTCGGCCTCGATCGCGGTGGTACGCGGCGGGCGGATCGTGCTCGCCCGTACCCGCGGGCGGCAATCGCCGGGCGGCTGAGCGATCCTCACCCCACGCAGTGCCAGACGCCGTCCAGCTCGATCTGGGCGCGGGCGCGGCGGTTGGTCACGGTGATCCGCCCGGGCCAGCTGCCCGGAGGCCGATCGCCCGGCGCAATCTCGCCGACGCGCCCGACGCTGATGCTGACCTGGCGGTCCTCGAAGAAGCCGCCGGTCGGTCCGGCCGGGCTCGAATGGGCGAAATGACGCAGAGTCCCCCCGACATGGGCGAGCGCATCCGCGGTGCTGACCGCAAGCAGCATGCGCCCGTCCCGGCTGAAGTCGCAAAGCGGAGACTGCATGCCGGCCTGATCGAGGTCGGCGAGGGTCAGCGGCCGCACGCGCGCCGCCGCCTGGGTGTCCACCACCTCTTCCTTGGGGGTCGAAAGGCGCTGGATCTCGGCCTCGTTGGCGCCGCCGTTGGAGACGGGGACCTCCCTCTGCCCGCACCCGGCGAGGAGCAGGCACAGGGCCAGGCAAGCGCGCATCGCGACCTGGACCCTAATAGCCCATCAGGGCGAGCACCTCGCGGCGGCTGCGCTCGTCCTTGCGGAACACACCCATCATCCGGCTGGTGGTCATCATCACCCCGGGCGTGCCGACGCCGCGCGCGGTCATGCAGGCGTGGCTCGCCTCGATCACCACCGCGACGCCGAGCGGCTGCAGATTCTCGCAGATGCAGTCGGCGACTTGCGCTGTCAGCCTCTCCTGCACCTGCAGCCGCCGCGCATAGCCGTGCAGCACGCGCGCCAGCTTGGAGATGCCGACCACCCGGTCCTTCGGCAGATAGGCGATCGAGGCCTTGCCGATGATCGGGGCCATGTGATGCTCGCAATGCGACTGGAAGGGAATGTCCTTGAGGATCACGATCTCGTCATAGCCGCCCACCTCCTCGAAGGTGCGGCTGAGATGGCGGGCCGGATCCTCGGCATAGCCGACCGCATATTCGCGCCAGGCGCGGGCGACGCGCACCGGCGTGTCGAGCAGGCCCTCGCGGTCGGGATCGTCGCCGGCCCAGCGGATCAGGGTCCGCACCGCCTGGCGGACGTCCTGCGGCACCGCGATCTTCTTGGGTTCGGCGACGAGGTCGCCGTCTTCGGGGTCGCTGCCGTGCATTCACGCGTCTCCTTCGGCGGAGCGAATACACGGCAGCACGTCACTCGCCTAGACCGGCAAAACCCGCACTAGCCGCAGCGCCCCCGTCCGGCCGGATCGGCGCCCCGGCCGCTGTCGCTATCGGTGCAGCCGCCTCGGCCGCCCCGTCCCCGGCCGCCGCGGCCGCGCCCGTCATCGTCGTCGCCCCGCCGTCCGCGCCGGCCCCGGCCGTAGCCGCCATAGCCGCCGCCGATCGGATCGTAGGGATCGCTGTCCGAATATCCCAGGGTCGCGCATCCGCTGAGAGTCAGCAAGGCGCCCGCCGCTGCCGCTCCTCCCCCGATGCTCCCCAGAAACGACCGCCGGCTGATCTTGCGCGTCACCTTCATCGTCACTCCCCTTCACGCTGAACCCGCGCCTTTTTGGCGCACGGCTTTCGTGACAGAGGCGAAATGAACGGCGTGTGTTGCCTACGCGCAGCTTTCGTTCAGGTTCGCGGGCCGCGGCGCCTTTTCAGGTACGGGGGCCGCGTCCGCGGCCGGGCGGATCGGCATATTGGCCTTGGTCGCGATCGGTGTAGCCGGTGCTGCCCGGGCCGCAGCGGCGACCCCGGCTCCCCGGGTCCGCGCTCGGGCCGCTGTCGCTGTCGCTGCAACCGCCGCTGCCGCTGCCGGTGCCGCCGCCGCGGCGCCCGCGCCCGGCCGGGTCGGCATTAGGCCCGCTGTCATTGTCGCTATAGCCGCCACTGCCGCCACCGCGGCGGCCACGGCCGGCCGGATCCGCATTGGGGCCACTGTCATTGTCGCTATAGCCGCCATTAGCGCCATTGCCGCCGCCGCGGCGTCCGCGTCCGGCCGGATCGGCATTGGGGCCGGTGTCGCTGTCGCTATAGCCGCCTTCGCCGCCGCCGCGACCCCGACCCGCCGGATCGGCGGACGGACCGGAATCGCTGTCGCTATAGCCCCCGCGGCCGTTGCCGCCGCCCTGGCCCGGCGGATCGGCCGAAGGGCCGGAATCGCTGTCGCTGTAGCCGCCGCGGCAATCGCGGCCGCCGCCGGGAGGATCGGCATAGGCGCCGCGGTCGCTGTCCGAGCAGCCGCGCCGCGGCCGTCCCCAGCCGCCGCGATAGGAGCGGCCGGCGCCGGCAGGATCGAATGGATCGGAATCGCTATAGCCGTAGCCGACGCAGCCGGTCAGCCCGAGGAACGATCCGGCCATCACCGCGCCGCCGCCGACGCGGCCGAGAAACGAACGTCTGCTGATCCTGCGGCTCGGTTTCATCGCGCTCTCCCATCTTCCTGGCCCATGGTCACGGCGCGCCGCGAGTCGCGCAAGCCCAATCGTGACCGGCATGAAATGAACCTGACTTGACCGTCAATGGCGCCGCGAGCGCCGCCCGCCGCTGCACGAGCGGCCGTGACCCGGCCGGTCGGCATGGTGGCCGGAATCGCCGTCGACGCAAGGCGGCGCCCGGCCATAATCGCCGTTCGGGACGTTGCGCGGCTCCGCCGGCGGATCGTAGGGCTCTTCGTCGATCGGCTGGGTCACGCATCCGGCCAGCGCGAAGCCCGACGCGCCCGCGACCGCGCCGAGGAACGAACGCCGGCTGATCGAACGGATCGCCTTCATGAGCACCTCCCTGCCTCACGCCTTTGGTGACAGGGGGAAAATGAATGGCGCTGGAACGCTCCTGGCTTGCCAGCCGAAGCCTCGGCGAAGGCTGGTGACCCCGACAGGATTCGAACCTGTGGCCCTCAGATTAGGAATCTGATGCTCTATCCTGCTGAGCTACGGGGCCTCGCCAGCCGGCGCGGTTTGGCTCAACCGCCGGGCTGGAGCAAGCTCCAGTTTTTCGTGGTCGCATCGCTATTGCGGAAAACCGGTTCCCACTTTTCCGCACGATGCTTCAGGTCAATTCTCCGTCCCGGGATCGGGCACGGGGAAAGGCAAGGGCGCGATCGGAACGCCCTCGTCGCGCAGGCTCGCGGCGTCGGCCGGGCTGGCGCGGCCGTGGATCGCGCGCGCTTCGGTCTCGCCGAGATGGATGGCGCGGGCCTCGTCGGGAAAGCGGTCGCCGACATGCTCGCTCTTCTCGAGCAATTTCTTCTGCGCCTCGGCCATGCCGGCCAGCGCCGCCTTCACCGCTTCGGGCGGCAGGGCCTCGGCCTGGTTGCCCTTGGCTCCGACGCGCGGGGCCATCGGCGCCTTCTCCACGTCGGCAGCGCCGCAGATCGGGCAGCAGACGAGGCCGCGCGCGCATTGCGATTCGAAATCCTCGTTCGAACCGAACCAGGCTTCGAAAACATGGCCTTGCGCGCCACACTTGAGATCGAAGATGATCACTGGACGACGTGCTCGGGCGGCGGGATCGGGCGGCGGTGCCAGATAGCGGGCAGGCGCGAACGCACCTCCTCGACCGCGCCCGGGTCGATCTCGGCGAAGCCGAGGCCCGGTCCTTCCCCGCCCATGTCGAGCACGATCCTGCCCCAGGGATCGACCACCAGCGAATGGCCGTAGGTCGTGCGCCCGTCCTCGTGCCGGCCGACCTGGGCCGCGGCGATGACGAAAGCGCCTGCCTCGATCGCGCGCGCGCGGAGCAGCACGTGCCAATGCGCCTCACCGGTCGGGACCGTGAAGGCGGCCGGGATGCTGAATGCGGTCGCGCCGTAATTGCTGAGCGCGGAATAGAGGTCGGCGAACCTCAGATCGTAGCAGATGGACAGGCCCAGCGGGCCGATCGGCGTGTCGACCAAAGTGGCGTGTTCGCCGCCGCGATAGGAGGCCGATTCCCGCCAACTCTCCCCGGTCGGCAGATCGACGTCGAAGAGATGGATCTTGTCGTAGCGGGCGCGGATCCGTCCCTCGGCGTCGATCACGAAACCGCGGTTGAGCAATTTGCCGTCGGGCGCGCCGGTCAGCGCCAGCGAGCCGAGATGAACCCAGATGCCCGCCTCGGCGGCGGCTTCCCGCACCGCCTTCAGCACAGGATCACCGGCCTCGCCATGAAGATGAGCGGCCGCGCGCGCCTTGTCCCGGTCGAGCAGGCCGCTCATTTCGGGCGTGAACAGCATCGCCGCGCCGCCCGAAGCGGCCTCAGCCACGCGGCGCGCCAGCTCCCCGGCATTGGCGGCCGGGTCGATCCCGGTCTGCGCCTGGAAGAGCGCGATCCTCATCCGCCGGCGAGCAGCGGATCGAGCTGCCCCTCGCCTTCGAGCGCGTAGAGATCGTCCGAGCCGCCGACATGGCGGCCGTCGATGAAGATCTGAGGGACCGAGGTGCGACCGTTCGCGCGCTGCACCATCTCGGCGCGCTTGGGCCCGCCGAAGGTGATGTCGAACTCCTCATAATCGGCGCCCTTCTCGTCGAGCAGCCGCTTGGCGCGCACGCAATAGCCGCAAAATGCCTTGGTATAGATTTCGACGCGCGCCATGATCTTCTCCTCCACCGACCTGAGGGGCGGACCGCCCCGTGTCAATGACGGTGAAAGAACGAACGCGGCCCCCTTCCTGTTCAGGCCTCCATTGCAGAGCTGCCGACCAGGCGCGCGAAACCTTCGGCCTCCACCTTCCCCAGCAGCGCCGCGAGCTCGGCATGGCCCTCCTCTCCCGGGCGGAACAGGCCGAAGCGCGGCGTCGCCTGCAGGCGCGACGGGATCAGGATGACCGGGCAGGCGACCGGCAGCAGGCGCGCCCCGCCGGCCGCCTGGAGCGTGCTGAGGATGCCGCACAAGGCGCGGGCGATGGTGGGGCGGCTGAGGATCGCGAGCCGGAACTGCCCCTCCTCGCGCGTGACCAGATAGATGTGGCCCGACTGGCTCGAGAGCGCGACGTCGCCGCGCTGGGTGTAGTCCGCGTCCGCACGCTCCGATTCGCGAAAGACGAGATGCGCCTCCTCGACGTCCCAATGGATCTCGGTGCGATAGGCATAGAGCGCCTGGTCGATCCCGAAGGACGGCCGGACGGTCAGATAATCGCCTTCCAGCCAGCGCACGGCGTGGCGGGAATAGGCGCCAAGCTCGTCCGGCGCGATATCGCCGCCGCGCTCGTCCTGCTCGCGGCCGCGGACGCGGAGCGCGACGCCGAGCGCGCTCTCGATCCGGACCAGGGTGGCAGTGGTGAAGCGGCGCTGGCCTGCCAGGCCTTTCTCGAGCGTGGAGAGGCTGATCCTGGCTTCGTTGGCGAGCCATTGCCGGCTGGCGCGGCGGCGGCCGAGCTCCTCGCGGATGCGATCGGACATGGGATCGCTATACTCGCGCATCTTCCCCTTTTCCACGCCGTGCCGCCGCACGATTCCATGCGATTCGATACACTGTCTCAAGCCGAGTCCGGGAGCAAGCGAAATTGGGAACAAGAGGGGCACAAAAGGCGACTTTATCCGCCGTGCTCCTCGCGCACGACGCGCGCCCAGCAGAGCACGTCCACACGCGCCGCGCCGGCGCGCTTCAGGATGCGGGCGCAGGCATTGGCGGTGGCCCCGCTCGTATGGACGTCGTCGACCAGGACGACCGCCTTTCCATCCAGCGAATCCTTGTGCTTCCGATTGATTCGGAAGGCGCCGCGCACGGCCTGCTTGCGCTCGCGCGGATTCATCCCGCGGAGCACCGGCGTCGACTTGACCCGCTCGAGCAGGTCGAGGCGCGTCTCGAGCCCCGCGCGGCGGGCGATGGCGCCGGCGATCAAGGCGGCCTGGTTGTAGCCGCGCCGCCAGATCCGCCAGCGATGGAGCGGGACCGGCGCGAGGATCGGCGCGTCCGATCCGTCCAGGTGGCGCTCCATGAAGCGCGCCATGGTCTCGGCGACGCCGGGCCGGCCGCCATATTTGAGCTTAAGCGCCACGGTCCGCGCGATGTCTCCATAAGCGACGGCTGCGCGCAGGCGGTCATAGGCCGGCGGCTCGGCGAGGCAGCGGCCGCACAGGATTTCGGCGCCCTCGCCGAAAGCGAAGGGCAAAGCGCAGCGCGCGCAGCAGGGCTCGCCGAGGAAGCTCAAGGCCGACCAGCAGGCAAGGCAGAAGCGATGCGGCGCGTCGGTGACCGCGCCGCAGCCGGCGCAGCGCGGCGGCAGCGCGAAATCGAGGATCGGGCGGAACGCGCTTCGCGCCAATGACGCCGCGGGATGCATGGCGGAAGCCTAGCCTCGCGCCGGTTGACAGCCAAGCCAATCCCGCCCATTTCGCCCGCGGCGGCCCGATGGCGGAGTGGTTACGCAGAGGACTGCAAATCCTTGCACGCCGGTTCGATTCCGGCTCGGGCCTCCAGCTTTTCGGGCGCTGATCTTCGAGACGAAATCGTGCTGCACATGGCGCTTCTTGCCGGCTACGCGCCCGCCGGATCGCTCGTCGATCCGCCGGGATCGAGCGTGGTCGTCGCGGCGGTCGCCTGGCTCGAGGGAACCCTGCTCGGCTCGGTCGCCACCATCGTCGCCGTCCTTGCCGTCTCCGCGATCGGCTTCATGATGCTCGCGGGCCGGGTGAACATCCGCTACGGGCTCACCGTCATCCTCGGCAGCTTCATCCTGTTCGGCGCCTCGACGATCGTCGCGGGCCTGCTGTCGTCCCTTTCGGGCACCGACCGGGTCGCCTCCTCGACCGCGCCCGAAGCGCCGCCGCCGATGGTGGCGCCGCCGGCCACGCCGCCGCCGCCCGCCAACCGCGACCCCTATGCCGGAGCCTCGGTGCCCTCGCGCTAACGGCCCCTCATCCAAAAGGCTGGATTCCCCCGGGCGCCGGCGTCTATCAGGCGGGCCGATGACCGCGCGCATGATGTCCGGCTTCGGCAGCCATTTCGCCAGCGAGGCCGTGGCGGGCGCGCTGCCGCAAGGGCGCAACTCGCCGCAGCGTCCCGCCTTCGGCCTTTATGCCGAGCAGCTTTCGGGCACCGCCTTCACCGCGCCCCGCGCCGAGAACAGGCGCTCCTGGCTCTACCGGATGCGGCCGAGCGCCGCCCATGCGCCCTATCGGCGTTACGAGGGGGCTCCTCTGTTCGCGCCGGGCAGCACGGACGAGCCGCTGCCGCCGAACCGCCTGCGCTGGGATACGCTCGCCTTCCCCGACGCGCCCACCGACTTCGTCGACGGCCTCGTCACCATGATGGCCAATCGCGATCCCGCCGATCTCGAAGGCGTCGCCGTCCACATTTACCGCGCCAATGCCGGCATGGCGGACCGCTATTTCTTCGATGCCGACGGCGAGCTGCTCATCATCCCCGAGCAGGGCCGCGTCGATCTGCGCACGGAGATGGGCGCGATGGCGATCGGACCCGGCGAGGTGGCGCTGATCCCGCGCGGCGTGCGCTTCCGGGTGCTGCTGCCCGACGGGAAGGCGCGCGGCTATGTCGCCGAAAATCATGGGGCCCTGTTTCGCCTGCCCGAGCTCGGACCGATCGGCGCCAACGGCCTCGCCAATCCGCGCGACTTCCTGACGCCCGAAGCCGCGTTCGAGGATCGCGAGGGCCGTTTCTCGCTCATCCAGAAGCATCTTGGGTCGCTCTGGATGACCGAGCTCGACCACAGCCCGCTCGACGTCGTCGCCTGGCACGGCAATCTCGCGCCCTGCACATATGATCTTCGCCTGTTCAACGCGATGGGGACGGTCAGCTACGACCATCCCGATCCTTCGATCTTCACGGTCCTCACCTCGCCCAGCGACGTTCCGGGACGGGCCAATGCCGATTTCGTGATCTTCCCGCCGCGCTGGATGGTCGCCGAGGACACGTTCCGCCCGCCCTGGTTCCACCGCAACGTGATGAGCGAATGCATGGGCCTGATCATGGGCGCCTATGACGCCAAAGCCGAGGGCTTCGCACCCGGGGGGGTGAGCCTGCACAACCTCATGGCGGGCCACGGCCCCGACGCGGCGAGCTGGAAGGCGGCAAGCGAGGCAGCGCTGAAGCCGCACAAGATCGAAGGCACGATGGCGTTCATGGTCGAGAGCTGCTGGCCTTATCGCCCGACCTCATTCGCGCTGGAGCATGCGCAGCCTGATTATGACGAGGCGTGGGAAGGGTTTCCGAAGGCCGAGCTGCCCCGTTGATCGGGGGAGTCAGCCCGCCTTGCGATTGTGGTCGTACTGCCCCTTGGCGAGGAACGCCTTCACGCCGCGCGCCGCCTGGCGGATGCGGTGCTCGTTCTCGACCAGGGCGATGCGGACATAGCCTTCGCCCTCCTCGCCGAAGCCGACGCCGGGGCTGACCGCGACCCCCGCCTCGGTGAGCAGCCGCTTGGAAAACTCCATCGCACCCATCGCCCGGTAGTCCTCGGGGATCGGGGCCCAGGCGAACATGCTGGCCTCAGGCGGCGGGATCTCCCAGCCGGCACGGCCGAAACAGTCGACCAGCACGTCGCGGCGGCCCTTGTAGAGCTTGCGATTGGCCTCGACGATGTCCTGCGGACCGTTGAGCGCGGCCACCGCCGCCGCTTGGATCGGCGTGAAGGCGCCATAGTCGAGATAGGATTTGACCCGGCCGAGCGCGCCGATCAGGCTCGGATTGCCGACCGCGAAGCCGATCCGCCAGCCCGCCATCGAATAGGTCTTCGACATCGAGGTGAACTCGACCGCGACCTCCTTGGCGCCCGGCACCTGCAGGATCGAAGGCGTGGGCGTCTCGCCGAAATAGATTTCGGCATAGGCAAGGTCGCTGATCACCCAGAGCTCATGCTCGCGGGCGAAGGCGACGACCCGCTCGTAGAAGGCGAGATCGGCCGTGTAGGCGGTCGGGTTGGACGGATAGCCGATCACCAGCACCTTGGGCCGCGGCACCGTGTAGCGCACCGCGCGGTCGATTATGTCGAAGAAGTCCGGCCCTGGCGCCGCCGGGATCGAACGGATCGCGGCGCCCGCGATGATGAAGCCGAAGGTGTGGATCGGATAGGACGGGTTGGGCGCGAGCACGACGTCCCCCGGCGCGGTGATCGCCTGGGCGAGATTGGCGAGCCCCTCCTTCGAGCCGAGGGTGACGATCACCTCGCTCTCGGGATCGAGCTCGACGCCGAAGCGGCGGGCATAATAGCCGGCCTGCGCCTTGCGGAGGCCCGCTATGCCCCTGGAGGCCGAGTAGCGATGCGCGCGCGGATCGCGGGCAACCTCGGCCAGCTTCTCGATGACATGCGCGGGGGGCGCTCCGTCCGGATTGCCCATGCCGAGGTCGACGATATCCTCGCCCCGCGCGCGCGCGGCCGCCTTCATCGCGTTCACCTCGGCGAACACATAGGGCGGCAGGCGGCGGATGCGGTAGAAATCGGCGCTGGTCATGCGCGCAGGCTTCGCCGGAGAGGGGGGCGGAGGCAAGGTAAAAAGCTCACCTCACGATAGACATGGCATGCGCGAATGAATGGAGCGGGCGGCGTGGGGCTGCGCCGCCCGCTCCGGGACATGTTGCGTGCGATGGATCAGCGGCCGGCGAGAACGGCCGGGCCGTTGCCGCGGGCCAGCGCGATCGCGCCGCGGGCCTGCGACACGGCCTCGGCGAAATTGCGGTGGCGGCATTCGCGGATCAAATTCTTGCCGTGCGGATCGGCGTCGGACTCGGGGCCGCAGGCGGCCTGGACGGCGGTGAGGATGCGGCGGTTGAGCTGCGCGACGCCGGCCTGGCTCGACAGATCGAGATCGGCATAGCTGACGACGACGCGCTCGGGGGAAGCGGGCGCCTGCGCGATCGAAGGCGAGGCGGCGAGCGTGGCGGTGGTGAGGGTCGCGGCAAGGGCGGCGGCGATGTGCAGGATCTTCATGACGGTCTCCGAAGCTGAGTTGGTTCGCGTCGAAAGCGGCGCAGGCCCTTCATAAACCCGGTTGCGATTCGCAACTAACAACGATATTGCGGAGTTGTTCTGCAAAAGTGCAGAGGGGGGTCATGCTCGACTGGAACGACCTTCGCTATTTCCTCGCCGTTGCCCGCACCGGCAGCACGCTCGCGGCGGGACGCCAGCTCCGCGTCAGCCAGACCACCGCGGCGCGGCGGGTGAGCGCGCTCGAGGCCGCGCTCGGCCTGGTCCTCTTCGAGCGCCGGCCGACCGGCTATGTGCTGACGCCCGGCGGAGAGGCGCTGATGGAGACGGCGTGCGAAGTGGAGGCCGCCGCCGGACAGTTCGCCGACGCGGCGGCGGCGCAGAAGCGCGAGATCGGCGGGACCGTTCGGCTGACCGTCGATGAAATCTATGCCGTCACCATCCTCGCGCCGATCCTGCGCGACCTGCACGACACCCATCCGGCGATCCGCATCGAGCTCGACACGACCGAGGAGAAGCGTGACCTCGGCGCCGGCCAGGCCGACGTGGCGCTGCGCAGCTCCAAGGGCCCGACCGATGCGGGGCTGGTCGGCCGGCGCGTCGCCAACGACAATTGGGCGATCTATTGCAGTCGGGATTATGCCGCCGCCCATGGCCGCCCCGAGCGGCGCAAGGACCTCGCCGGCCATCCCTTCATCGGCGGCGGCAGCCCGGGCGTGTGGCAGGTCTATCGTGCCTGGCTCGAACGCAGCGGGCTCACCGACGCGGTGGCGATGCAGCACGACAGCTCGTCCGGCATGCTCTCGGCGGTGCGCGCGGGCTTCGGACTCGCCGTGCTGCCCTGCATGGTCGCCGATTTCGATCCGGAGCTGGTCCGCTGCCTGCCGCCCGATCCCGACAATGAACGCGGCCTCTGGGTGCTCACCCACGAGCGGCTCCGCCACACGCCGCGTGTCCGCGCGGTGCTCGATTTCCTCTATGAGCGGTTGACCGCTTTGGCCCGGGAGCAGGACAAGGCGCATCCGACGCATCCGGCTTCGCTTCAGGCCTGACCGGCGCCGTTCCGGACTAATTGCCCCGGTTCAGCCGCCCTGCAGCTCATGCCGCCGCATGGCGTGGCGGAGCTGGTCGTAGGTCAGCGACAGGGCCGCGGCTGCGGCGCGCTGGTTCCAGCGGCACTTCTCCAGCGCGGCGGCGAGGATCGCTTTCTCATATTCGGCGATGGCGAGGCGGAAGTCGGCGCAATCGGCCGGATCATAGGCCGCGGAGGGCGGCGGCAAGGCCGGCGCCGCGCTCTGGGCCGGGGCGGCGCCGGCCTCGGCGGTGGCGATCGCGGGCGGCCCCAGCACGCCCTGCCCCGGCACCGGCCGCCAGGGGCTTTCGAACGGATCGAACTGGATGTCCTGGATCGGCCCCTCCTGCCCGGCCCAGCGATAGACGGCGCGCTCGACCACGTTGCGCAGCTCGCGGACGTTGCCGGGCCATTCGTAGGACTGGATCCGTTCCATCGCGCCCGCGCTGAAGCCCGGCCAGTCCATGTCGATCTCCAGCGCCATGCGGCGGCCGAAATGGTCGGCGAGGACCGGGATGTCGCTCTGGCGATGGCGCAGCGGCGGCAGGGTGACGACCTCGAAGCTCAGCCGGTCAAGCAGGTCGGCGCGGAAGCGGCTCTCCTCGACCAGACGCGGCAGATGCTCGTTGGTGGCGGCGACGATGCGGACGTCGACCTGGAGCGGACGGCTCGATCCGATCCGCGTCACCTCGCCATATTCGATCGCGCGCAGCAGCCGATCCTGGGCCGGACTGGAGAGGGTGGCGAGCTCGTCGAGGAACAGGGTGCCGCCATTGGCCTCCTCGAACCGGCCCGGCCGCGCCTTGGTGGCGCCGGTGAAGGCCCCCGCCTCATGGCCGAACAATTCCGCCTCGATCAACGTCTCGGGCAGGGCCGCGCAATTCATGATGATCAGCGGCCCGTCCCAGCGCGAGGACAGATGGTGCAGGCGCTCGGCGATCAGCTCCTTGCCGGTGCCGCGTTCGCCGATCACCAGAACGGGCCGGTCGAGCGGCGCGGCACGGCTCGCGCGCTCGACCGCGTCGAGGAAGGAGGTCGATTGGCCCACGAGCTGGGTATTGCGTTCCATTCCCGATAGTTGGTGCATTTTGCCACGTGTTGGCAAGACTTAAGTGCTTGCTGCGCCCTCCAAAATCCCTTTTTTCGCGGATTTTCGGCGCTTTCGGAAGATTGGCACGCACCCTGCTTAACAAAACCTGTCACGCCGATGATGGCGAGACGGGAAGCACACCAGGTTCTGGAGACCGGACATGTTCAGCACTGATCGCCTTGCCCGCGTCGCCACCGCCCTGGTCGCCGCGCTCGTCCTTTCCACCCTCTCGATCACCGCCGCCGCCCACCCCGCGCGGGCGGGCACCGCCGGCTGGATCGGCGACGCCCAGTTCAAGGCGCCGGCGAATGTCTGACCCGCGGCCGGTCAGGATCTCGGTGAAGGCAGGGGAGCTGATGCGCATCACCGCTCCCTGCGCTAGAAGCGAATCCGCCCGGGCGCGGCCCTATGTTGCAACGAAGGAGTATTTCCCCATGGGCATCTTTTCGCGGACGCGCGATATCATTGCCGCCAACGTTACCGACCTGCTCGACAAGGCCGAAGACCCCGCCAAGATGATCCGCATGATCATCCTGGAGATGGAGGAGACTTTGGTCGAGGTCCGTGCCTCCGCGGCGCGCACCATCGCCGACCAGAAGGAGATGCGGCGCCAGATCGGCAAGCTCGACCGGCTCCAGGAGAATTGGGTCGAGAAGGCCGAGCTCGCGCTTTCCAAGGGCAGAGAGGACCTTGCCAAGGCGGCTTTGTTCGAGAAGCAGAAGGCCGCCGACATGGCCGACCAGCTCAATGCCGAGATCGCCATCCTCGACGACGCCCTGCGCGCCTCCGAGGCCGACATCGCCAAGCTGCAGCACAAGCTCCGCGAGGCCCGCGGCCGCCAGAATGCGGTGATGACGCGGATGGAGAGCGCCCAGAATCGCAGCCGGCTTCGCGAGCTCTATTCGGGGCCGAAGGTCGACGACGCCTTCTCGCGCTTTGACGTGCTCGAGCGCCATGCCGACCTGGCCGAAGGCCATGCCGACGCGCTCAGCCTCGGCCAGGCGCCGAAGTCGCTCGAGGAAGAGATTTCAGAACTGCGCAACGCCGACAAGGTCGACGCCGAGCTGGAAGCGCTGAAGGCCTCGCTCGCCAAGCGCACCAATGGCGGCGAAGCCGCAACCAAGGGGGAATGATCCGATGCACGGACCCGAAGTTCTAATCCCGATCATCGTCGTCCCGATCCTCTTCATCGGGTTGCCCTGGCTGATCTTCCATTACATCACCAAGTGGAAGAGCCAGGCGACGATCACCACCGAGGACGAGAATCTGCTCGACGAGCTGCACGAGCTCGCCCGCCGGCTCGACGAGCGGATGGGCACGATCGAGCGGATCATCCAGGCCGACAATCCCAATTGGCGCAGCATCGCCGCCGATCCGGTCGAGGCCGCGCTCGAGGATCGCTCGGAGCGGATCTACGAATCCGGGCGGTCGAGCAACCGTCCCTCCAGGAGGAACTGATGACCGGCCTGCGCACCAAATTCTATCTGGACAGGCAGAACCGCAAATGGCTCGGCGTCTGCGCGGGAATCGCCGATTATACCGGGATCGACGTCACCGTGGTCCGGATCGGCTTCGTGCTCGGCACGGTGCTCGGCTCGGGCATGATGCTGCTCGGCTATTGGATCATCGCCTGGCTCGCACCGAAGAAGCCGCGCGATCTCTACGACGCCGATCCCGACCAGAAGAAGTTCTGGCAGAGCGTGCGGGCGAGCCCGCGCCGCGCCGGCCGGGACGTGCGCTCGCGCTTCCGCGACATCGATCGCCGGCTGGCCGACGTCGAGACCTATGTGACCAGCTCGAACAACCGCTTGGCGCGCGAGATAGAACAATTGCGCTAGGCGCACCCTTTGAAGGGGGAAGGAAATGGAGATGAATATCTGGGCATTCCTGATCGGTGCGTCGCTGATCTCGACCTTCGGATGGGTTGCCAACAACTGGATCCGGGCGCGGCACGGCTATCCGATCCTCGAGGAAGAAGACGATAAGCCGAACAAGAAGAAGCTCGAGGCGATCTGCGCCGAGAATGCGGAGCTCAAGCAGCAGCTGAAGCAGCTCCAGGAGCGGATGGCGGTGATGGAGCGGATTGCGACGGATCCGGCCGAGCGTACCGCCCGCGAGATCGAAAGCCTGCGCTGAGCGTCCAGCCAAGAAAAGGGAATCGGACATGGACCCCGAATGGATCCCCATCCTCATCATCGTCCTCGCCATCACCCTGACGGTTGGTTGGCTGGTCAACGGTCTGATCAAGGCGCGGCATCGTTATCCGCCGGCCGCCGCGGGCGGCCTCGAAGCATCCCGTCAGCTCGAGTTGCTGTCGAACGAGAATGCCGGCCTCAAGGGCCAGGTCGGGCGGCTCGAGGAACGGATCGCCGTGCTCGAACGGATCGCCACCGATCCCGCCGAGCGAACCGCACGTGAGATCGATCAACTGCGCTGAGCGCGAACGGGGAATAGGATATGAATTTCGGCATATTGGTTCCGATCACGGCCATCATCGCTTCGGCCTGGGTGATCGTCGCCTTGCTGCGCTATCGCCGGGGCCGCCCCGATGCGGGCTCGGCCGGCCGGATCGGCGATGCGGAGGAGAATGCCCGGCTCGCGCACGAGAACGAATCCCTGCGCCTGACGACCAGGCGGCTCGAAGAAAGGCTCGCCGTTCTCGAACGCATTGCCACCGACCCCGCGGAGCGCACCGCCCGCGAGATCGAGCAACTCAGATAGATTCGGATAGAAAAGGAAAACGGACAGATGCAGCATGTTCTCGAGGCCTACGGACCGATGCTCGCCGTCATGGCGATGGGGATCGGGCTGATCGCGACCCTTGGCTGGGTGTTCACCACCTGGCTCAGGATCAAGCACGGCTATCCGCTGGATGGCGCCTGGGGCCAGGCCGTCTATCCCAAGACCAGCGACGAGACCATCGAGCGGGTGAAGCTCCTCAGCCAGGAGAATGCCCAGCTCCGCGCCGAGCTGGGCGCGGTCAAGGACCGGCTCGCCAATGTCGAGCGGATCGTCACCGACGACAGTCACCGCCTGACCCAGGAAATCGAAGCCCTGCGCGTCACCAGGAATTGAAAGGTCAGCCAGCATGAGCCCGTTCATCATCCCCGTCCTCGGCATAGTCTGCGGGATCATCGCCATTCTCGCCGGCGTCGGCTCGAAGATGTTCCGCGACTGGCTGGCGCACAAGCGCGAACTGGCGCACGCGCTGAACGCCGAGACCGCCGAGAAGGCGGCGCAATATGCCGCGCACACCGAGCGGCTTGAGCAACGGGTGCGCGTGCTGGAGCGGATCGTCACCGACAAGGGTCTGGGCGTCGCCGACGAGATCGAGCGGCTGCGCGACGACCGGGTGAATTGAAGCGACAGGCGAGGAGGCGAGCCGGTGAACCCATATGAGATGATCGCCGCTATCGTGCTGATCGTGATGGTGGCGAGCGTCCTGCGCGCGGCGTTCGGGGGGCGACACCGCCGCCGCGGCCGCGACCCCGACGCCCCTTCCCGGGACGATGCCGAGACCGCGCGGCTGCGCGACGAGGTCAAGCAGCTCAAGGAGCGGCTGCAGGTGATCGAGCGGATAACGGTCGAGAAGGAAAACAGCCTCGAGCGCGAGATCGAGCGCCTGCGGGACCGGCCGTGACGCCGGGAATCGAAAGGATCGAAGGGAAATGGAGATGAACGGCGGTCAATTGATGGCGATCATCATCGTGGCGATGGTCATGTTCGCGGCAATATTGAAGGCGCGCATCCGCTACGCGCACAAATATGCCGACCGCCCTTCAGACGGCGAGGCGCGCGCGGCGATGGCCGAGGCCGAGCGACTGCGCGAGGAGGTGAAGCAGCTCAAGGAGCGGCTGCACGTGCTCGAGCGGATCACGGTCGAGAAGGAAAGCAGCCTCGAGCGCGAGTTCGCCCGGCTGCGGGATCAATAGGAGGCGGGACGGTGAGCGACGCCGGCACCCTGGTGGCGCTCCTCGCGGCGGGCGTGGTCGCGCTCGCCATGCTGAGCCTCGCCTTGCTGAAGGGGTGGGACGGCTGGCTCGAGCTGCGCCGCATGGAGCTCACCCAGAACGGGCGGGGCGAGCCCCCCTCCCCCGCCGCGGCCCGGCTCGAGCTCGCCGACCTCAAGGACCGGATCCGGCGGCTGGAGGCGATCGCCAACGGCGCCGAGGAGTGACGCAAGCCCTCCTCGCCCGTTCGGCCCCAGACCTGATCCGGGGCTGCCGAAGCTCGTCTCTTCCCTAGGGTCGCCAGAAGGAAAGCCCTTCGACAAGCTCGGGGCGAACGGTATTGGGGCGCATGGCCTTCCAATCCCTCGACCAGGTTTATGCCGATTACGAGTTGCTCGAAGCGGACGACCGCTACCGGCTGCTGATCGATCTCGGACGGGCGCTCGAGCCGATGCCGGACGCGCTGAAGACCGACGCGACCCTGGTGCGCGGCTGCTCGGCCGCGGTGTGGGTCTATCCCGTCCCGCGGGCCGACGGGCGGCTCCATTTCCTGGCCGACAGCAATGCCGCGATCACCAAGGGCATCGTCGCCCTGATCCTGCTCGCGGTCCAGGACCGGACGCCCGCGGAGATCATCGCGCTCGACATCGAGGCCGCGCTCGCCCGCTTCGCGCTGCGCAGCCAGCTGAGCTCGAACCGCACCCAGGGCATCCCGAACATGATCGCGCTGATCCGCGAGACCGCCGAGCGGCTGGCCGCGTGACCGCGCCCGACCCGAAGAGCGCCGACCGTTTCGACCCGGCCCTGTTCATGGCCTATGTGCGCCGGGCGGGTCATAGCGGCGCGCTCGGCATTTCCTATGTCGGCCATGGCGAGGACTGGGCGGAGCTCAGCCTGCCCTATGACGAACGGCTGATCGGCATGGTCGAGAGCGGGATCGTCGCCTCGGGGCCGATCGTTAGCCTGATGGACATGGCGACCAGCCTCGCCATCTGGATCCGCTTGGGCAGATTCCGCCACCAGGCGACGCTCGACCTGCGTGTCGATTATCTGCGCCCCGCGCGCCCCGGCCAGGCCATTATCGGCCGCGGCATCTGCTACGGTCTCACCCGGAGCGTCGGCTTCGTCCGCGGCCTCGCCCATGACGGCGACCCGGAGGATCTGGTCGCGAACGTCACCGGGACGTTCATGTTCACCGAGTGAGATCATTCCCCTTCTCCCTTGGCAGGGAGAGGAGATTCTCAGAAGAACAGCTTCCGGACGGTGAGCCTGACCTCACGGCCCTGCGGATCGAGATAGTCGGGCTGGTAGCTGAGCGGGGTGGCGCCGGTGGCGTCGCGGACATGCTCGTGCGCGTCGAAGATGTTGTTGACCGAGAGGGTGATGCGCAGGCCGCGTGCCCAGGCGTGACGGCCGAGGCTGCCGATCTGGGTGAAATCCGCGTAAAGCCTGAAGTTCGCGGTGGCGAGATCCGAGAAGTAGAGGTCGCCGCTGGTCCCGGCCGCGGGCAGGCCGCCGCGCACGACCGTCCCGCTCTGCCAATTGGCGCTGAACCGGACGCCGAAACCGTTCTTCGAGATGCCGCCCTGCGCCTCGATCCGGTGGCGCGGCTGGCCGCCCGACGCGCCGATCGCGCCGCCGTTCAGCAGGTCGATCACCGGGACGCCGGGGCGGATGAGGATGTCGTCACGGAAGATCCAGCTGTGGTAGATGCCGAGCTGCAGCCGGCCCGAGCCGGCGCCCCCCGGCCCCCCGAAACCGCCGCGACCCCCGAAGCCGCCCCTCCCGAACCCACCGAAGCCGCCCTGGCCCTCGCGGCCCGGGACGGCGGACGGCGTGCCTTCCTGGCCCGGCGCGCCTGTGGGAGCCTGCGTCTCCTGGCCGGCCTGCTCTTGCGGCGGTGGGCCCCCGTTGCCGACGGCGGACCCGGGCGGTCCCGCGCCCTCGCGCCGACGGCGGCCTTCGCCATTCGGCCCGCCCGGCCCGCCCGGGAAACGGCGGCCCGCGAAAGCGGCGCGGAACATCTCGCGGAGCCGTTGCTGCTGGGCGGCCGAGGCACGCAGCGGCACGGAGAGGTTGAAGCCCCAGCGGAGCTGGCTGCGATATTCGCGCGCGAAATTGACCGGGCGATTGTCGACCTGAACGAGGTCGCCGTCGGGATCGCGGAGGAAACGGTCGGGGAAGGCCGCCTCGATCGCCGCAGTCGCTCCCGGCAGCGAGGCGATCGCATTGTCGGTGCGGATGCGCAGATATTGCGCGTTCAACACCAATTGCGGGTTGGACAAGATGTTCGCGTTGAGGCCGAGCTTGAAGATATGGCGCTCGTCCGCGCGCAGTGCTGGATTGCCCCCATCGAGCCGGGTCACGAATTGCGTCCGGCCGGTGAGGAAATCGAACACGGGCACGCCGGGCGTCAGCACATTCGGGTTGCCCACCTGCTGGATGGTCGGCGCGCCCTGCTGGTCGGTCATCGACCAGAGCAGGGTGACATCGGGGATCGGCTTCCAGACCAGGCCGTAGCCGAGCGTGGTGATCGTGCCGAAATCGGAGAGCCGGGTGGCGGAGACATTGAAATTGGCGGTGAGGTCGCCGATCGCGTCGAGCACGTGGCGGCGGCGGCTGGCCAGAGGCAGGTCGAGCGTGATCTGGCCGTTGCCGCCGGTCCGCGAAAGATCGGCCGTGCGCACCATCCCCGCGCGCGTCGATTCGGTATCGAAGCCGGTCGCCTCGCCCCCGAGCTTGAAGGTCGCGAGCAGGGGGCCGGCGGGCAGATCGAGCAGGGTGCCGTTGGCGACGAGCTGGACGTTGCCGGCATTGGACAGCGAACGGGCGCGGTCGATCAGCAACGGGCTGCTCAGATAGTTGAGGTTCGCGCCGAACGGATCGAAGCCCGGATCGCGGGCATCGAGCGACGCCTGCAGGGCCGACGTGTCGAGCCCGGTCACGGTGCGGGTGCGCGCGGCGACCCGGTCGTAATTGCCGGTCAGCGACCAGCTCCAGTGATGGAAAGTGCCGAGCAGGGTGACTCCGGCATGGGCCGTCTCGCTGGTGACGTGCTGGGTCAGCGGGATGCCGGCGACGTAGCGGTCGAGCGCGACATTGGTGCCGAAGGGCGAGAAGGGATTGCCGGCCGGCACGATCAGGCTGACGCCCGGCACGCCGGTCAGCGAATCGCTGCCGTTCGCCTGGAAGCTGGCGTTGAACGTCGCCGAGACGTTGCCGATCGGCCGGGCGAGCACGGCGTTGAGCTGGAGCTGGTCGGTCGCGGGACGCAAGGTGCGATAGTGCGAGATATCGCCCGGATTGGCGCGGTTGGCATTGGCCGCGAATCCGGCGAGCGTTCTCGGCCCGTCCGGCACACCTGCGATGATGACCGGCCGGCCGGCGAGCGCGCTCAGCGCCGGATCGATCTCCGCGCCGGGCAGGCCCGAGGCGGGGGTGACGTTGCCGCCGAAAGCGTAGGGCCGGCGCGGGGCCGTGGGGATGATGTCGCGCTGGCTCTCCAGCAGCGAGTCGGCGGCCTGATATTTGACGTCGAGGTTGAGCCTCGTGTCGCGGCGGATGCGCAGCAGGCCGACCTCGCCGCTGCCGTTCGTGCCGCTGCCCGCGGTCGAGGTGCCGGCCGAGGCTTCGGCGGTGGTCGCACGGAAGAAGCGGCGAAGCACGATGTTCACCACCTTCTGGTCGGCCGTGTAGCCGTAGCGCAGCGCCACCTCCTCGGGGAGGATCTCGACGCGCTGGATCGCCTCGGTCGGAATGTCCTGGATCTCGCGCATCCCCGAGATGCGGTGGCCGTTGAGCAGCACCACCGGGCGCTCGCCGCCCCGCCCCTGCCCGCTGCCGGTCTGCGGCGCGAGCTCGGTGAGGAGCTCGGTGACGCTGCTGACGCCGTAGGCGCGGATGTCGCCCTGGTTGAGCGTGACCTCGGGCGGGATTTCGCCGATCACCGAGCCGGGGAGACGGCGCTGCCCGGTCACGACGATGTCCTCGCTCTCCTCCTCTTCCGGCTCCGGCGCGGCCGCGACCGCGGGGCGCTGCGCCCGCTGCGGCGCGGGGGCGGGCGGCGCTGCCGGGCGCGGCGGCACGGGGCGCGTCTGGGCCGCGAGGGCGGCGGGCGCCGCCCCGATCAGGAGCGCCAGTGCGATGGATTTACGCAGACTCATCTCGAACCATATCCCTTGGAGGGGCAGCGGCTTATGCCCATGGCGAATGAACGCCCCCTGTCCCACATCTTCGTCGGGAAGGAGGCAGCTTCGTCGCAAATTGTATTGGGCGGAGGATTGTTCCGCCCCGGATCAGGACGAAAGGCCGGCCCGTCTCTCCTCCGCGCGCCGCAGCACGTCGTAGGAGGCCTGAATCATCTGGAAGCGCGCCGCGGCCTCCTTGTCGCCGGGTTTGACGTCGGGATGGTTCGCCTTGGCGAGCCGGCGATAGGCGGACTTGATCTCCTCGAAGCCCGCATCACTCTCCAGCTCGAGCATTTCGAGCGCGCGCATCTCGTCGCGGCTGCGGCTGCCGTCGCCGGGGCCGCCCCAGCCATAATGATTGGCCTGGCGGAAAGCGCCGGCATCGCGCTGCTCGTCGCTCTCCCGCGCCGCGGCGTCCTCCGCGCTGAGTCCTTCGAAATAATTCCAGTTGCGATTGTATTCGGCGGCATGGCGCTCGCAGAAATACCAGCGCTCGCGGCTGTTCGGGGATTTCGGCGCGGGCTTGTCGCCGGGCGAATCGCAGCCATGCCGGTCGCACGGCCGCACGGGCTCCGCATTGCGCGCCGCGCCGTAAGCGCGCCAGCGAGGAAAACCCCAATCGTTCGAGCGTGAAGCCTTGGCCATAGGTGACGACCGCTCTAGCGCGGGCCGAGCGGAAGCGCACCGGCCGCCGAAAAAAATTCTTGGCCGCCTCATCCAAATCCGATGGCAGCGGCATCAGGGCGTTGTGAATTCAAACCGGAGGGATTTCTCATGAAGGATCTGGACGTCGTCCTCGTCGCGGCCGCGATGGCCACCGCCGCGGTTCTCATCGTCATTCAGCTCGGCCGGCTCTGGCGCACAGGCATGCTGCACAAGACCATTCGCGAAGCGATCAGCCGCGACAGCCCAAATGTGGCGGAGCTGCTCGCTGGGGCAGCGGAGGAGCAAAGGCCCGCCGGCGGCAATGACGACCGTACGGCCCTGGTGCTGATTGCGCTCGGTCTCGCCTTGCTGCTCTTCTCTGCCCTGCAAAACAGCGAAGATGCCTTGCGGCAGATGGGCGGGGCCTCGGTCTTTCCGATCTTCGTCGGCATCGCCCTGCTGATTCGTCACTATCTGGCGCGGAAGCGCAACGGGCAGGCCTGACCCCGAAGGCGCGGGAGCGGGCAGATGGACCAGGACAGCGAGCTCGCCCGGAGGGCGGCGGCCGGCGATGCCGCCGCCTTCTCGGCGCTGGTGCGCGCGCATGAAGCCGGGATTCGCCGCTTCCTGCGGCGGCTGGCCGGCGAATCCGGCGACGACCTCGCGCAGGAGACTTTCCTCACGGCCTGGCGGCTGGCGGGCGACTATCGCGGCGAAGGCCGCTACCGCGCCTGGCTGATGCGCATTGCCTGGACGAGCTTCCTCGGCGCGCACCGCGCCGGACACCGGCGGAAGGCGCGAGAAGCCGACCTCCCGCCGCCGCAACCTTCCTCCAATCCCGATCTGGCGATCGACCTGGAACGCGTGCTCGCGGCCCTGGGTGAGCGCGAGCGCGCCGCCGCCTTGCTATGCTTCGGCGAAGGCTGCTCTCATGCCGAGGCGGCCGGGATCATGGGGCTACCGCTGGGCACGCTGAAATCGATCGTGGCGCGCGCCCGCGCTGCGCTCGTCGAGAAACTGGAGGCATGAAATGACCGATGATGAGAGGATCGCCGCCTTGTTCGCGTCGCCGGATCGCGCCCCCGATGAGGCGTTCGTCGTCCGGATCGAGCGGGCGGTGCGCGCCGAGCAGCGCATGGCGGCGACGCGGCGATCGGCCTGGCGCCGCTTCGCGATCGAATGCGTGGCGAGCGTGGCGATCGTCGTCGTCTTCGGCCTGCTCCGGCGACTGGGACCCGCCCAATTGCCGCTGGATCAATTTCCGGTGGCTCCCGCCGCCGCCGCGATGCTCATGCTTGGCTTGTGGTTCGCCGTCGAGCTGCGCCCCGCGGCGATCGGCAGGTAAAAGGCCAGAGGGTCTGTAAGCCGGGTTCTGTCCACGCCTCGCGGCGATGGGCGGCCATTCCTCTAGGAGACGGATCGCTCCGCCCCTCAAGCAACCAACCCGGGCGACAAGCGGGAACACGCTTATGTGCCGCCCCTATTCGGTCTTGCTCCCGGTGGGGTTTGCCGTGCCGCCGCCGTTGCCGGCAACGCGGTGCGCTCTTACCGCACCCTTTCGACCTGGCCGCACCGAAATGCGGTGGATTCCTTTCTGTGGCACTTTCCCTGGGGTCGCCCCCGCCGGCCGTTAACCGGCACCGTCGTTCCATGGAGCCCGGACTTTCCTCCCCTCGCTCGCGCGAGCGGCGGCCGCCCGACCCTCTGGCCCGCTCTATATACTCACGCCGCGCTCGCGGTCCAAGAGGAGCTGGAGAAGGATGGCGCGGGACTCGCCGTCGATCACTCCGTCGATCAGCTCCGGGCGGAAGCGGCGCTGGAAGGCCGTGACCGCGGCCTGCGCGTCGTTCACGTCATAGCCCCAGCGTTCGAGCGCGAGCAGGAAGCCGCCGTCGGTCCAGTGCGGGTCGACGAGGTTGCGGGTCGGCCGGGCGACGGCGAGGCCGTGTCGCGCAAGCCGTGCCCAGTCGAACAATTCGCCCGGATCCTGCTTGCGCGCTGGCGCCACGTCGGAATGGCCGACGACGTTGGCCGGCTCCACGCCGTGGCGCTCGACGATTCCCGCGAGCAAGGGCAGCAAGGCCTCCATCTGCTGCTCTGTGAAGGGCTTGTAGCCATATTCGTGCCCCGGATTGACGATCTCAATGCCGATGCTGCAGCCGTTCACGGCATGGACGCCGCGCCAATAGGAGAGGCCGGCGTGCCAGGCGCGATTCTCCTCGGCGACCATGCGCAGGATCCGGCCGTCCTCGTCGATCAGATAGTGGCAGGAGACTTGCGCCTCGGGATCGCACAGCCGCGCAATCGCGGATTCGGCGTCGCGCATGCCAGTATAATGGAGGACCACCATCGAGATGCGGGATTGGCGCGCGTCGAAATTGGGCGAGGGACTGTCGACGATGCCGTCCATCCTCCCTTTGCGCGCCAAAAGCGGCGGCGCGTCAACCGGATTTGGGTATCGGGAGGCTCAAGCGCTGCGGGCGCGGGGGAAGGCGATCTCGGCCCCGGCTTCCGCCGAGCGGTAGAGCCCGCGATAATCGGGGTCGGAGACGAAACGGTCGGTCTGGCCGATCACGGTCTCGCCGGCGCCGAGCATCAATGTCCCGTCCGGCGTAATCGCATCGGCGAGGCGGCCGAAGGCGAGACGCCGCATCTCGGGCGTGAAGTAAAGGAGGACGTTGCGGCAGAGGATGACGTCGAAGCGCGCCGGATGAGGCGGCGGCTCGATCAGGCTGCGCACCTCGAAGCGGACCCGGTCCCGGAGCTTGGCGAGGACTCGCCAGTCGCCGCCGCCCAATTCCTCAAACCAGCGGATCATCTGCACGACCGGCAGGCCGCGCTGGACCTCGAACTGGGAATAGGTGCCCGAACGGGCCCGCTCGATCGCGGAGCGCGAAAGGTCGGTGCCGACGATATCGATCGTCCAGCCCTGCCAGCGGGCGGGCTCGTCGGCGAAGCTCATCGCCAGCGAATAGGCTTCCTGCCCCGTCGAGCAGCCGGCGCACCAGATCGAGAGCTTCCTCTGAGGCGCGCGGGCCTGTTCGAGCCGCTTGACCGGCCCGCCCAGCAGCAGATCGAAGGGCAATTTGTCGCGGAAGAAATAGGTCTCGTTGTTGAGCAGGGCCTCGATCACCTGCTCGGAGAGCGCGGCGTCGCGGCCGGCGACGAGGCGGCTGACCAGCTGGTCGACATCGGCGAAGCCGCGGTCGCGGATGATCGAGGCCAGGGCGGTGTCGATCCGCCAGCGGCGGTTCATCGCCAATTGCTGGCCGGTGCGCGCCTCGAGCAGGCTCGCGAGGATTCGGCGGGAGGAGTCGCTCACCTCCATGACGCGCGCTCCGCGACCCGACGTGCCAACTCGGCCGGCGGCAGGACGGCCGAGGCCAGCCCGGCTTCGGCGACGACCCTGGGCATGCCCCAGAGCGCGGCGCTGTGGCGGTCCTGGGCCAGCATCGCGCCGCCGCGCTCGACTAGCCGGCGGCTCCCGATCAGCCCGTCGCGGCCCATGCCGCTCAGCATCACGCCGATCGCCTCCGGCCCGTAGGCGTCGGCGACCGAGGCCAGCATCGGATCGGCCGAGGGACGGCAACCGCTCGCCACGCGCCTGGTGTCGAGCCTTACCCGCATGCCGCTCGCGGCCGGTTCGACGCAGAGATGGGCGTCGCCCGGCGCGACGTGGATGACGTCGTCGTCGATCGCCTCGCCGCTGTCCACGACCCGGGCCTTGCGGCCCGAGGCGGCGGCGAGCTGGCGCGCGAAATGCGACATGAAGATCGGCGGCAAATGCTGGGTGACCAGGATCGGGGCTCCGATCTTCTTCGGCAGGGGGCGCAGGAATTCGAACAGGGCCGGCAGGCCGCCGGTCGAGGCCGCGAGTGCTACGCAGCCCAACGGCCCGTCGACCATGTCCCGCAGCCGGATCGGCGGCGGGTCGATCGCGGGCGCCGCGACCTCCACCTCGCGGTCGGCACGGCCGATGCGGCGCAACCGGTCGGCGAGGATAAGGCTGAAGCGGCCGGCGAAATTGCCGGCGCCGGGCTTGGGCAAAGTATCGGCGGCGCCGAGGGCGAGCGCCTGCACCGTCGTCTCCGCGCCGTCCTCGGCCATGGACGAGACGATCAGGACGCGCGCGCCCTTGCCCATCCGGACGATCTCGGGGAGCGCCTCGAGGCCGCTGGCGCCGGGCATCTCGACGTCGAGCAGGATGACGTCGGCACGAACCGTTTTCAGCGAGTCGAGCGCCTCGCGCGCGCTGCCGGCGAGCGCGACGATCTCGAAATCGTCATGGGCCGCGATCATGCGCGACAGCACCGCCCGCGCGACCGTCGAATCGTCGACGATCATGACGCGAAGCGGCGGTTCGGCAGGCTGGAGTGGCCGCCGACGCGCAAGAGCGGATTGTGGACTCACGCGACGCCGACGATCTGCAATTTGCTTTGCAGCGTGTCGCGGTCGAAGGGCTTCATCACATATTCGTCCGCGCCCGCTTCGATCGCCGCGCGGATATGGGCGATGTCGTTCTCGGTGGTGCAGAAGACGACCTTCGGCTGGGGGGCGAGCTCGGTCTGGCGGAGCGCGCGCAGGAATTCCATGCCGCTCATCACCGGCATGTTCCAGTCGAGCAGGATCACGTCGGGCATCGCCGCCTCGCAGCGGCTCAGCGCCTCGCGCCCGTCCTCGGCCTCGTCGACCGTGAAATTGAGAGTTTCGAGAATGTGCCGGGCGACTTTTCGGATCACCTTGCTGTCGTCGACAACTAGACAATTTCTCATTGCTATTCCCTCATCGGCCTGGCCGCGGGCACGCTATGCGCAACTGGTAATCATCCGCTTAAGAAGTCGTGGAATTCAGGCAGCATTGGCCGCAGGTCCGGCGATCAGGGCGTGGGGGTCGACGAGCAGGAACAGCTCCGAGCCGACCTCGACCGTGCCGGTCGCGACGCGGGCCCAGCCGGCGCCGACCGGCGCGGACAGCCTGGTGGCGGGCGCGTCGGCCTCGATCACGTCCTCCACCTCCTCGACGATCAGGGCGTAGGTGTGCCCGTCGCAGGGGATGACGATGGCGTCGCGCGCCTCCACCTCCCCCTTGCCCTCGAGCCCGAGCGCGGCGAGACCGTCGATGACGGTGAGCACGCGGCTGCGCAGGGCGGCAAGGCCGGCGACGTGCGGCGCCGCGCGGGGCACGGGCGTCACCCCTTCGAGCTCGACCACGGCCTCGACCATTGCGGCCGGGAAGGCGATGCGGCGGCCGGCGAGACGTGCGATGAGGAGGAGCTCAGCCATTGGCCTTGCCTTTCGCAGCGCCGCGGCTCAGCGCGCCGATCAGGGCGGCGCGGTCGTAGCGGTAGATGCTGGCGCCGGCTTCGTCCTCTTCGGGATGCGAGCGCAGGCGGACGATCTGGCCGGCCTGGACCGGCCCGGCGCCCTCGCTCTCCTCCGACAGGATCAATATGTCGGCGGCGACGCCCTCGCGCGCGGCGACGACCCGGTAGCCGAGGCTCTCGACCAGTGGCCGCAGCATCGCCTCCATCCAGGGATCGCCCTCGGGCAAGGCGCAGACCGGCTGCGCCCTTTCCTCCTGCTGTCCGGAGTCGCCATGGGCCGCGAACAGCCAGTGCGGATCGAGCAATTCGACCTGGGCGCCGTCGATCAGGGTAACTCCCGCCACCTCGCCGGGCGCCGGCGCGAGATGGAGATCGACCGCCACCGAACGGATGTCGATCACCTCGGCGAAGCCATAAGCGAGCTCGGTCCTGCCGTCGGTGAGCCTCAATATGCGGAGCTTGCCTTCCGCGGGCGCGGCCTCGCAGCCGGCCAGCGGCAGGATGCGCTCCCCGATCGCGACGCGCAATTTGCCGGCGCCGAAGCGGATCGCTTCGGCCGGAACGTCCTCGATCCGCTCCACCACCATGACCGGAACGGCGCGGCGGCCGCCCGCGAGCGTGCGGAAGAGGAGGAGGCTCGTCTCGCGCGCGCTCTCGGTCGCCTCCTCGGCGACCCCCAGGGCCTGATGGAGCTCGCTTTCGGCGAGGCTGATACCGGCGCATTTCGCGATTCCCGAAGGATCGAGCAGGAGAATCGGGCTGCCGTCGTCGGCAAGCGTTGTCCCGGCATAGAGGCCGGCGGCCATGACCGCGGGCGCCGCGGGCTTGACCACCAATTCCTCATGGTCGTGCACCGCGTCGACCGCGAGCGCATAGGCTTCGCCGCCGGCGGGCTTCAGCAGCACGATCCTCTGGTCCTCGTCGGCCACGTTGGCGGTGATGCCGAGCAGGGTGGCGAGGCCGACCAGGGGCACGCGGCGCCCACGCACGGTCGCGACCTCGGCAGAGCCGACGCTGTCGATCCGGATCGCGCCGACGCGCAATATCTCGTCGATCGCGGAGCGCGGCACGGCGAACACCTGGCCGCCGGCGCTGATCGTGAGCGCCGGGATGATGGTGAGAGTCAGGGGCACGCGAATGCAGAGACGGACGCCCTGGCTCGGACGGGACTCCACGTCGATGACGCCGCCGATCCGCTCGATATTGGCGCGCACCACGTCCATGCCGACCCCGCGCCCCGAAATCGCGGTGACCTTTTCGGCGGTCGAGAGGCTGGGCGTGAACATCAGCGCCAGCTTCTGCGCGGGGCTGAGCCGCTCCGCCTGCTCCGCCGAGAGCAGGCCCGCGGCCCGGGCCGAGCGGACCAGGGCCTCGGCGTCGATGCCGCGTCCGTCGTCGGCAACCTCGATCAATATCTGGTTGCCGGTCTGGCGCGCGGAGACCTTGAGCGTTCCCGCCGCCTTCTTGCCGGCGGCGGTGCGGTCCTTGGGCTCCTCGATGCCGTGATCGATGGCGTTGCGCACGATATGGGTGAGCGGATCGCGGATCATCTCGATCATCTCGCGATCGAGCTCGACGTCGCCGCCGTCCACGTCGAGCCGGACCTGCTTGCCGAGATCGGCCGCGAGATCGCGGACCATGCGCGGCAGGCCGGAGAAGAGGCTGTCGATCCGCTGCATACGGGTGCGGGTGATGCCGTCGCGAATCTCGGCGATGCAAGTGGAGACGCGCTCGAACGCGGCTTCGACGGCGATGTCGCGCGGCGCATCGCGCAGGCGCCGGGCAAGCTCGTTGCGGGCCAGCACGGCATCGGAAACCGCGCTCATCATCCGGTCGAGCAGGTCGACCGAGAGGCGGATCGAGCGGATCGCCTTCTTGGCCTCGCCGTCCGGCGCGGCGGACGGCTCGGCAATGGCGGGGGCGACCGGCTTGCCCGACAAGGCGGCGATCAGCTGCTCGTCATCCTCGCTGGCCGTGGCCTCCCCGGTCTCGAGCGCCTGGACGAGCTCGCCGATCCGGTCGATCACCGCCAGCACCGCGTTGACGAGAGCGGTGTCGGCGGTGCGCTTACCGTCGCGGACCTCGGCGAGCGCGCCTTCGGCGGCATGGCTCAATTGCTCGAGCCGCGGCAGGTCGAAGAAGCCGCAATTCCCCTTCACCGTATGGACGAAGCGGAAAATCTCGTCGAACCGCTCGCGGTCCTGCGGCTCCGCCTCCCATGCCACGATCGCTCCCGACAGGGCCTGGGCCATGTCGCGGGTCTCGGCGATGAAGTCGTTGAGCAGCTCGTCCATGTCGGAGAGCTTATGGGGAGGGGTTGGTAAAGAAGCCGTTTACCGCCTCGCGATTTGGGCAGGCCGCGGCTCAGTCGTGGCAGCGCGAGAGCGGATCGTCGGGCTCCGCGTGATAGCGACCCCCTTCCACCCGCGCCGCCGCGGCGGGAAGCCGCTCGGCGATCATCCGCTTCCAGCCGCCGCCGAGGATCTTGCTGACCATGAAGCCCTTGAGGCCGGTGAAGCCGCTCTGCTCCATGACCAGGCGGGTGTTCCCGCCCTCGGCTGCGAGGCTGTAGCGGACGATCGTGTCGATTCCGCCGCCCTTCCAGCTGTAGGCGAGCCGCTCGGGCGGATCGAGCTCGAGCACCTCGCACTGGACGATGCCGTCGAAGCCCGGGGCAGGCTTGGTGCGGAAGGTGAAGAGATGGCCGACGCGCGGCTCGAAGTCGTTGGGCATCAGCCATTCGCCGATCGCCTGCGGATCGGTGAGCGCGACCCAGACCTGCTCCGGCGGATAGGGATAGAGCGCCTCGAACCTAAGCGTCCTTGCCATGTTTTTCCCTCAAATGGCGGCCGAGATTGTCGAGCCGCGTCGCCCAGAAATCGGTGTGCCGCTCCAGCCACTCGGCGGCGTGGCGCAGCGGCTCGGGATCGAGCGCGTAGATGCGATTGCGACCGGCCTTGAGCTCGCTGACCAGGCCGGCCTCGCGCAGCACCTTGAGGTGCTGGGAGATCGCGGGCTGGCTCATCGCGAAATGCGACGTCAGCGCCGAGACGGGTTGGGCCTCCTCGCCGAGCATCGACAGCAAGGCGCGCCGGGTCGGATCGGCCAGGGCCTTGAACACCTCGTTCGCCGCGCGCTCTTCATCCATACCCATAAGCATACACTTATGGTTGACAGATACAACACATAAGTTATTTCTTATGCATTCCGAGTCGCAAGGAGGCTGAGATGACCAGGACGCTCAGGAAAATGCTTTTGCTGTCGATGCTTGCTCTGCCGGCCGCGGTGTCCGCGGCGGACGATGCCCTGCTCGGGCCGATGGCCGGCGACCTTCGCAACCGGGTCGGCCGCTGGTGCGTCGAGGCCCATCTCCAGCTCACCCCCGAGGCGCGGCCGGTCGTGATCCACGCCGTCGCCGAGAGCCGGCTGGTCGGCGGCCGCTGGCTGGTGACCGAGATGCGGGGCCCCGGCTTCGAAGGGGTCGGGCTCAATGGCTACGATCCGCAGACGCGGCATTATGCGGGCTATTGGGTCGACGGCAGCCGCGGCTTCACCATCCCGGTCGAGGGCGAATACGACGCGGCCGCGCGCGTGTTCCGCACCCGCTCCACCGAGCGCCGCGCCGACGGAACCAGCGTCACCATAATCTCCGAAACCCGTCCCGACGGACCCGACGGCGAGGCGGTCAGCTTCATAGCGCCCGACCGCACTGGCCGCTCCTATCAGCGCATGCTCCTGCTCTACCGCCGCGGCGCCGACGGCCACGACTGCTCGATACCCAGCGGGATGTGAGTCCTCGGGGACGGCCCGTTGGCTGCCCCCTCCCTCCTTACGCCGGCAGGCTGGTGCCGATGATTAGGATGCCCTCCTCATTGTCGGCGACCTGGATGGTGCCGCCGCCCTCTTCCACCAGGGAATGGGCGAGCCAGGCGGCGGCCGCGCGCGGCACCACCTCATCCTCGGACATCTCGCCGACCAGCACCTTCTTCAATTCGGGGTCGAGCACGATCCGGCTGCCTTCGGCCCGGACCACGATGTCGAGCCCGCCATCGTTTCGCTCTGCACCGACGTCGAGGCTCCCGCCGCGCACCAATGCGTCGCCCGCGATCAGGACGAGGTTGAGCAGCACCTTCAGCGCCGCCTTGCTCATCGTCGGCTCGTCGACCATCCAGCCGAGCTGGATACGGCCGTCGCCGCCGAACAGGCCCTCGATCGCGACGCGCGCCTCGCGCGTGTCGACCACGTCGGCAAAGCCGCCGGCGGCGCCGAATGCGAGACGGAAGAATTTGAGCTTGTTGGCCGAAGCCCGCGCGCTCTCGGCAAGCAGGTCGAGGCAGCGTGCGCGCATCTCGGGATCGTGCTCATCGGCGAGCAATTCGATGCCGTTGTTAAGCGCGCCCACGGGCGAAAGCAGGTCATGGCAGAGGCGCGAGCAGAGCAGGCTGGCAAATTCGTGGGATTTCATACGCGCTGAGCCCTGTTTCGGTCGTGCCGGTGCTGCTCCCTATAGGCGTCCGAGATTCCCGGATGCAAGGCGCCGCGCTCTAATAACAAGGCTCGGGATTGCCCGCAGCACGCGATGGCGTCATGCTTTCAACATGACAATCCCGCGGGACGGAGGGCGAGCCTTCGCGATCGAGGCCATCGGCGTCCGGCTCGCAGAGAATGGTAAGCTGGTGCTGTTCCTGATCGGGCTGACTGGCATCGGCATTTTGAGCCTCTTCTATCTGACGCGTCCATATGCAGTTCCCGGAGTCGAGGAGCAGGCTGAGATTGTGCGGTTCGGAGCCCATGGTGATTATGACGGCGATCACTTACTTGTGGTCGTGCGGACCCAGGACGGAAGCTTGCGGACCATTGGGGCTAGCCCCGGTGACGTCCGATACTGCCATCCTGGAGGTCGAATCCGGCTTGTCCGTCACGGCGTCGCTCTCTCCGTAGATGGCCCCGCTTGCACCGTGGGAAACTGACCGGCCGACAGCCCTGCCCCTCTTGAAAAACGGCACCGAATCCCCATCTCCCTGCCAGTGTCAGGGGGACATTCCATCATCATCGCGAAGGTCGCCGACGAGGCCCAGGGCTGGCGTCTCGACCGTGCGCTCGCGGCTGCGCTGCCGACATTGTCGCGCGAGCGCCTGAAGGCCCTGATCAGCGGCGGTTCGGTGCTGGGCCCGCAAGGCGCGCCGGTGCGCGATCCTGCCGTCAAGGCGGTTGCGGGCGGCAGTTACGAGGTTCGGGTTCCCGATCCGGTCCCGGCGCACAATGCACCGCAGGACATCGCGCTCGAGATCGTCTTCGAGGACGACCATCTGCTCGTCGTCGACAAGCCGGCGGGGATGGTTGTCCATCCCGCGGCGGGTAATGCCGACGGCACCCTGGTCAATGCCCTGCTCCACCATTGCGCCGGGCGGCTGAGTGGGATCGGCGGGGTGGCGCGGCCGGGCATCGTCCACCGGATCGACAAGGACACGTCCGGTCTGCTCGTGGTCGCCAAGACCGACGTCGCCCATGAAGGGCTGGCGGCCCAGTTTGCGAAGCACAGCATCGATCGGCGCTATCTCGCCATCGTCGCGGGCGTGCCGAAGCCGATGAGCGGCAGCATCGACGCCCCGCTCGCCCGGTCCTCGGCCAACCGCAAGAAGATGGCGGTGACCGGCGAAGGGCGCGGCAAGAGGGCGGTCACGCACTACCGAATCGTGACTCCCCTGCGCGACGCCGCCCTCCTCGAATGCCGGCTGGAGACGGGCCGGACCCACCAGGTCCGCGTCCATCTGGCCTCGATCGGCCATCCCCTGCTCGGGGACCCGCTCTATGGCAGGCCGCGTCAGGGCCATCGGGAGCTGTTGAAAAGGCTGAACTTTCAGCGCCAGGCGCTGCACGCCGCCGAGCTCGGCTTCGTGCATCCGGTATCGAAAGAAAACTTGTCCTTCAAAAGCGCGCTTCCATCCGATATTCAGGAACTGTTCGGGGCGCTTACCGTATAGAAACCAAGTGCGGACAGATGGACCTCGCGTCGTCCATGCAGCGTCCAGGGAGAATTGAGACCAACATGGCAGGTAGAAACGTCCCGGCGACGATCCCGGCAGGGAGCGGCGAGGCAGGCCTCAACCGCTATCTCGCGGAGATCAAGAAGTTCCCGATCCTCTCGCCGGAAGAGGAATATATGCTGGCCAAGCGCTGGACCGAGCATCAGGACACCGACGCCGCCGCGCGCCTGGTGAACAGCCACCTGCGCCTCGTCGCCAAGATCGCAATGGGCTATCGCGGCTACGGCCTGCCCCTCGCCGAGCTCATCTCCGAGGGCAATATCGGCCTGATGCAGGGCGTGAAGAAGTTCGAGCCCGAGCGCGGCTTCCGCCTCGCCACCTATGCGATGTGGTGGATCCGCGCCTCGATCCAGGAATTCATCCTGCGCAGCTGGAGCCTCGTTAAGATGGGCACGACGGCGGCGCAGAAGAAATTGTTCTTCAACCTCAGGCGGATGAAGAACCGCATCGAGGCGTTCGAGGACGGCGACATGAAGCCCGAGGACGTCGCCAAGATTGCCACCGATCTCGGCGTCACCGAAGAGGATGTCGTCTCGATGAACCGGCGCATGGCGATGGGCGGGGATACCTCGCTCAACGTCCCGTTGCGCGACGACAGCGAGGGCAGCTGGCAGGATTTCCTGGTCGACAGCGAGCCCCTCCAGGACGAGCGCGTCGCCGATGCCGAGGAGACCAGGATCCGCCACGATCTGCTCGTCGAGGCGATGGAGAGCCTCAACGACCGCGAGAAGCACATCTTGACCGAACGCCGCCTCACCGACGAGCCGAAGACGCTCGAGGAATTGAGCCAGGTCTACGACGTCAGCCGCGAGCGCATCCGGCAAATCGAGGTCAGGGCGTTCGAGAAGCTCCAGAAGGCGCTGATGAGCCTCGCCGGCGAGCGCAGGTTGCTGACCGCGGCTTGAGCCGCACGTCACCCCCGGCGAAGGCCGGGGTCTCGTGGGGACCCGCCGAGACTTGTTTGTCATGAGACCCCGGCCTTCGCCGGGGTGACGGGAATTCAGCGCGCCGGAGTGCTCCCCGTGCCGCCGCCCGCCGCCGGCGCGGCCGGAGTCGCGGCTTGCGAGGTCTGGCCGTCATTGCTCTCCCGCTGCGCGGGCGGGGTCGGATCCCAGCGATAGCGCACGCCCTGGAGCTGGTGGGGCTGTTCGGCCTGGTTGGCGCGGCCGAGGGGGGCCTGGGCGGCGGGGCCGCTGTCCGTACCGGTCAGCGCCCAGCGATTGCTGTTCGTCATGCCGGGGTCGGTGCGTGCGCGCTCGGCGATGACCGCGCTCGCGCTGTCCTGCTGGAGCGGCTCGTACCGGCGGAGCACCGCGCGCTGGAAGCTGTCGACGCTGCCGGTCGCGACCGCCGCGGCAGCGGCCTGCGCGGCGGCCGCGTCGCGGGTGCTCGCGATCTGCGCGACGCCGCCGATCGGCTGGCCGAAGCCGCCCCGCCAGGCGATGGCGGGCTCGGCGCCGGAATAGGGATTGGTGAAGGCGTTGGGCCGGCCCCAGCCGCCGCGCCAGCGATAGAAGATGTGGAGGCCGACATTGGCCGATTTGACCAGAGTGGGCGCCCAATAGGGCATGACGTAATTGGCGTGATAATGGGTCGCCCAGCCGACCGGCGCATAGACATAGCCGTTGAGCGCCGCCGCGGCGACCGCTCGGGCCCTCTGCCAATAGGATTCCTCGGGCGCCCGGCGCAGCGAGCCGTCGCAGGTGAAGCTGAACTGGCAGCCGGTCATTCGCCGCGCACCCTCGAACACCACGCCGCACACCGAATTGGGATAAGCGGGATGGCGGACGCGGTTGAGCACTACCTGGGCGACGCCGCGCTGGCCGTCGGTCGGCTCGGTCGCCGCTTCGTAATAGATGGCCGCGGTCAGGCAATCGAGCGAACGGGCCCGATCGGCCGCGCTGCCGGCGAGATGGAAGGGCCGCGCCGCCGGATTTGCCTGCTGGGCGATCGGGATCGCGGCGTTCAGCGCCAGAGCGGTGATCGGATTGACCTGGCGAAGCGCGGTCGCCGAGGTCGCCTCGGCTTGGGCGCGGAGCCTGGCCAGCTCGGGCGAGACCGGCGCGACCTTGTCGAGCTCGGGCTGAGCGCTGCGCATGCCGACGCTGATCGCCGCCGCCAGCCACAGGGCCGCCATCGCGCCGAGCACGGCCCAGGCGCGCCAGTGCCGCCGCAGGGCGTCGGGCAAGGCAAGTTCATTGAGCCTGAGAGCCAGGGCCGTCATCGAATCTCCAAACACAGTCCCTATAGCCGAGGTGCACTATAAATGTAATACACCTTGGTCGCGTATTTACGCGCTTTCGTCTCATCCCCGGCGCGGCAACGCGTTTGACCCCTTACGGGTCCGTCACGAAGGGGAAAACCCGCCTTTTCACAACGCCGCGCAATGATAATCTGCTCGCCTACAGATGGGGATTCGCATGACCAAAACAAGCTTTTTCATCGCCACCGCCTCGTTCATCGGGATCGCCATCTCCGCCGCCGCGACCGGCCAGCCCGCCCAGGGCGGCGGCACCGCCACCTACTGGATGTCGGCCGAAACCACCAGCGGCCTCGCCGCAATGACCGGGATGAGCGCCGGCGCCCGACCGAGCCGCGGCGCGATGCTCGGCGCGATGTTCGGCAGTCGGGGGCCGGCCATGGGCGGCAACAATCCCGGCTACGTCCACAATCTGCGCCTCGAGCTGGGCAGCCCGCGCCGCCCAGCGGGCGCGCCGCAGGCCGACCATTTCATCCCCGTGGGGCTCAATGCCGGCCCGTCTTTGCCTTTGCTCTCGCCAGAGCCGAGCGCGCCGCCGGCGCCCCGGCCGTATGAAGCCCCCACTTATGGCGACGGTCCTGCCAACGGCCGCATCCTCATCTATTGGGGCTGCGGCGAGCATGCGCGGCCCGGGCAGCCCTATGAGATCGATCTCGCGTCCCTGCGCAGCGGCCGGGTTCCCCCCGCCATGGCGGCGCTCGCCATCCATCCGATGAACCCGCCGAACCAGACGAATTCGGCGACCTTCGGCGAATGGCCCAACCAGCGCTCGCGCACCACGATTCCCGCCAACGGCTCGCTGGTCGGGGATCACACGATCCGCGGCAATTACTCGCCCGACATTCACTTCGCCCTCGCGCCGGGGCAGGATTTCCTGGCGCCGATCCAGCTCACCTCGAACACGCGCGGCCCCGGCGGCGCGGTCCCGCTCGCCTGGAATCCGGTCGCCAATGCCCGCGCCTATTTCGTGATGGCGACCGGCGCTGCCGAGAACAACACGATCGTCATGTGGAGCTCGAGCGAGATCCAGTTCAGCCAGATGGGCGCGTTCGACTATCTCTCGCCCGACGAGATCGCGCGCCTGCTCGCCCAACGGGTGCTGCTGCAGCCGACGACCACCCAGTGCACGGTCCCGGCCGAGGTCGCCGGCCGCGTCCAGGCCGCATCGCTGATGATGACCGCCTTCGGGCCCGAGGCCAATTTTTCCTATCCGGCCCGTCCCGCCCGCGCGCCGCGCGGCTGGGCGCCCGACTGGACCGTCAAGCTGCGCACGCGTTCGGCTTATGTCGGCATGCTCGGCCAGGACCTCGAAGCGATGATGCGCGGCCAGGGCCAGGACCAGCAGCCGCGCGAGGAGCCGCGCCGCCGCCGCAACCCGCTGGGACGCATTTTCGGGCAGTAGCGCGCAGGCGGGGGAGCGGATAGAGATCGGCCATGGCCGAACGCATCCCGCCCCCCGCCTCCGCCGCCTCGGGCACGCATTGCACGCCTGATCAATATGACGCGCTTTACGCCCGCTCGATCACCGATCCGGACGGATTCTGGGCCGAGCAAGCGGCGCGCATCGACTGGGTGACGCCGCCGACCCGGATCGCCAATTGGTCCTACGATCCCGTCGAAATCAAATGGTTCGAGGACGGTGTTCTCAACCTGTGTTACAATTGCCTCGACCGCCATCTGGCCGCGCGTTCGGCCGACACCGCGATCGTCTTCGAGGGCGACGAGCCCGGCGCGGTCCGCACCCTCTCCTATGGCGAGCTCCATGCCGAGGTGGTGCGGATGGCGAATTGCCTGAAGGCGCTCGGCGCCGGCAAAGGCGACCGCGTCACCCTCTACATGCCGATGATCCCCGAGGCTGCGGTGGCGATGCTCGCCTGCGCGCGGATCGGCGCAGTCCACAGCGTCGTCTTCGGCGGCTTCTCGCCCGAAGCGCTGCACGGCCGGATCGAAGATTGCGCCAGCCGCTTCGTCGTCACCGCCGACGGCGGCAAGCGCGGCGGCAAGCTGGTCCCGCTCAAGGCCAATGTCGACGCGGCGCTCGACAAGGGCGCCGATCCTTCGACAGGCTCGGGACAGGCTGTGGCCGCCGTGCTCGTCGTTCGCCATCTCGGCAACGAGATCGCGATGCAGGCGGGCCGAGACCATTGGTATCACGAGATCGGCGCCACGATGCCCGACGATTGCCCCTGCGAGGCGATGGGCGCCGAAGATCCCCTGTTCATCCTCTACACCTCGGGTTCGACCGGAAAGCCCAAAGGCGTGCTCCACACGACGGGTGGCTATGCGGTGTGGACCACCACCACCTTCCACTACGTCTTCGATTACCGGCCCGGAGAGCTGTTCTGGTGCACCGCCGACGTCGGCTGGGTCACCGGCCACTCCTATGTCGTCTATGGCCCGCTTTCCAACGGCGCCGCCACCCTGATGTTCGAGGGCGTGCCAAACTATCCGGATTTTTCACGCTTATGGGACATCATAGAGCGCCACAAGGTCAACATCTTCTACACCGCGCCGACCGCGATCCGGGCATTGATGGGCGAGGGCGACGCGCCGGTGAAGAAGCACGACCGCTCCTCGCTGCGCCTGCTCGGCAGCGTCGGCGAGCCGATCAACCCCGAAGCCTGGCTCTGGTACTGGCGCACCGCGGGCGACGAGCGCTGCCCGGTCGTCGACACCTGGTGGCAGACCGAGACCGGCGGGGTCATGATCACCACCCTCCCCGCTGCCCACGACATGAAGCCCGGATCGGCGGGCAAACCCTTCTTCGGAATCGTCCCGCAATTGCTGGACGGCGACGGCCATCCGATCGCCGGCGCGGCATCCGGCAACCTCTGCATCGCCGCAAGCTGGCCAGGGCAGATGCGCACCGTGTACGGCGACCACGAGCGCTTCGTGCAGACCTATTTCTCGACCTATCGCAACCGCTACTTCACCGGCGACGGCTGCCGCCGCGACGAGGACGATTATTATTGGATCACCGGGCGGGTCGATGACGTTCTCAACATTTCGGGCCATCGGCTCGGCACCGCCGAAATCGAGAGCGCTTTGGTCAGCCACAAGCTCGTCGCCGAGGCGGCGGTGGTCGGCTATCCGCACGACATCAAGGGCACAGGCATCTATTGCTATGTCACTCTGAATGCTGGCGAGGAGCCATCGGCGGCCCTTGAAGCCGAGCTGAAGCAACAGGTGCGGACCGAGATCAGTGCGATCGCCTCGCCCGACCTCATCCATTTCACGCCCGCTCTGCCCAAGACCCGCTCGGGCAAGATCATGCGCCGCATCCTCAGGAAGATCGCCGAGAATGATTATGGCGCGCTGGGGGACACCTCGACCCTGGCCGACCCGAGCCTGGTCGACGATTTGATCGAAGGGCGGCGCAACCGCACATGAAGATCGTGGCGGCCGATATCGGCGGCACCCATGCGCGCTTCGCGCTCGCCGAGATCGAGGCGGGCGCGCTGCCGCGCCTCGGGCCGATGCGGCGCTACCGGACGCGCGAGCATGAGGGGCTCGCCTCGGCCTGGGCAGCGTTCGCACGCGACTGCGGCGAGGCGCTGCCCCAGAGCGCGGCGCTCGCGGTCGCCGCGCCGATCGAGGGCGAGATCCTCACCTTCATGAACTGCGACTGGCGGATCGGGCGCGCGACCCTCGCCGCCGACCTCGGCCTGGAGCGGCTGACCCTGCTCAACGATTTCGGCGCGGTCGCCAACGCCGTCTCGATGCTCGGCCCGGATTCGCTCGTGCCGA
>Ga0070686_100000220_pt1 | contig 39535 bp, 39 predicted proteins | sample KBSS23LmetaG_FD_65654 | JGI IMG/M metagenome (GOLD analysis project Ga0070686, IMG submission 65654) | Switchgrass rhizosphere microbial communities from Kellogg Biological Station, Michigan, USA - KBS S2-3L metaG | ecosystem: Host-associated > Plants > Roots > Rhizosphere ...
GCCGCGGCGGCCCCCTCCCCCCGGCCCCCTCCCCCGCTGGGCGCGGGAGAGGGGGTGAACTGCAACGGCAACAGCATCGGCGTCGGCCCCGGCACTTCACCCTCTGCCGCATAGCGGGGGGTACGCGCTCAGGCGCGGGGAGGGGGCCCCGCGGGGCCGGTGGAATCCCGCGGGCCTTCTGCCGCCCCCGCCTCCCGCATCTCCCTGCGGTATGCATAGGCGCCGCGGATGCCCTGCGCGAAGGTGATTCCCAGCACGAAGGCCACCGTGATCCCCGAGGTGGGCCCCTGCGCGCTGTAGGCCAGGCGCAGCTCCACGACCACGTACACCAGCAGCAGGATCGCGCACGCTCGGCTGCGGCGGTACAGGCCGTAGGCCAGCGCGGCGATCAGCAGCGGGTCGGCGAACCAGGCGAGGTCGTCGTCGCTGGTGTTGCGCCAGAGCCAGAGCGCCGCCACCAGCCGCAGCACCCCCCACAGCACCGCCACCGACCACGCCAGGTCGATCAGCCGGTCGGCCTTCTCCAGCCGCCCCGCCACCTCTTCGGGCAGATTGGGCGGATGACCTGGACGCTGCAGGCGTTCGAGCAGCGCCGTCATCCCTCGTCCGCGGCTTCCTGGGCGATGCGATAGGCCTCGTTGCGCGCGATCCCCAGGCGGCGGCGCAGCTCCTTGGCCACGCCGGTGGGCGTCTCTCCCCGCGCCAGCAGCGCCTGGGCGATGGAGCGGGCTGCCAGCGCGTCCACCTCGCCCTCGGCCTGCGCGTCGGCCTGGCGGCCTTCCACCACCACCACGATCTCACCCAGCACCTCGCGTGCGGCGAAGTGCGCCGCCGCATCGGTCGCGGTGCCGCGGAAGAACTCCTCGTGCAGCTTGGTGAGCTCGCGCGCCACGGCCACGCGCCGCCCGCCGCCGCACGCCGCGGCCACGTCTTCCAGCAGCTTCGCCACGCGGTTGGGCGATTCGTAGAGGATGGCGGCGCGCGGGCTGGAGGCGATCTCGTCGAGCAACTCGGCACGCTCGGGGCCCTTGCGCGGCGGGAAGCCGAAGAAGGTGAAGGTGCCCGCCTCGATCCCGCTGGCCACCAGCGCGGAGAGCAGCGCCGACGCGCCCGGGATGGGCACCACCTCGAACCCCGCGTCCACCACCTCGCGCACGATGCGGGCGCCGGGGTCGGAAAGGAGCGGCGTGCCGGCGTCGCTCACCAGGGCCACGTCCTTCCCCTCGCGCAGCATGGCCACCACGGTGCCGGCGCGGCCGGCCTCGTTGTGCTCGTGCGCGCTCAGCATCCGCGTCTCGGCTCCCACGTGGCGCAGGAGGGTGGCGGTGCGGCGGGTGTCTTCGGCGAGCACCACGTCGGCGTCGCGCAGCACGCTGGCCGCGCGCTGCGACAGGTCGCCCAGGTTGCCGATGGGGGTGCTGACCACGTACAGCGGCACGCCGTCTCTTCTTTCCCTGGCGGGGATGGTTCGAATTCGCGCGGGGCGACGCCCGGCGCGGGTGCAGGTGTTACGCCAGCGGAGGATCGCCCCTCAACTGAACGCACCTCGGCGGCGGCGCAAGGGGGAGATGCCGCCGTTTAGGGCGCCTTCCCTCTCGTCCGCGCCCTCGCTGCGGACAAGACTCCGGTCGATGGGAACCGCGGCATCGGGATCGGAACGGATGACGTCTTCCTTGACATATAAAATCAGACGATTAATGTGCGGTGCACCCCTGTCGAGTCCCGTCCCTGGCGCACGCATGTTCCCCGCTCCACTTGCGCGGGATCGCGTCGGTGAGAGCCAACCCCCCAGCCGTGCGGAAGCGCGAACCGGGCGGGACTCGCGGCGGCCCCCCGGAGCGCGAAAGCGTTCCTTCCGAGCAGCCCGCGCGCCGCCCGACCTCACGAGCGGCGCCGCGGTTCGCCCACCGCTTCTTCGGAGGACGTACGATGAGAGCACGGCTCGCGCTGGTCCTGGCCACATCCCTCGGTTTGGCCGCATGCGGCGACAGCGACGGCGTTCCCCCCACCGCGCAGACGATGAACCCCCGGCAGCCTGAAAACCTGCTCACCCTGGTGTCCAAGCCCGCGCTCAGCCGGAGCCAGGGCGACCGGCTCGCCTCCATCCGCGCCCAACCGGCCGCGGCCGAGGTGCACCTGGCCCGCAGCGCCGCGTCGCCCGGGCAGCTGCTTCGCCAGGGCGCCGCGGTGCGCATCGCGGTCGCGCCCGGCGTGCAGGTGGTGGCCACCGGCGAGCGCGTCCAGCAGCGCGCCGCCGACGACATCTCGTGGGGCGGGCCCCTGCAGGGCGCCGAGGGATGGGTGCAGGCGGTGTTCATGAACGGCGGCGTGACCGCCACGGTGCGCGTGGGCGGCACCACCTACTCCATCGAGCCGCTGGGCAACGGGCTGCACGCCGTCACCCGGATCGACCAGAGCTCGATGCCGCCCGAGCACGACCCCGACAACCCCCGCGGCGCGCTGACGGCGCCGGTGGGCTTCCCGGTGGACGGCCCCGCCGCGCTCCGCGGGGACGCGCCGGCCGACGTGGGGATCGCGGCGGTGAGCACGATCAACGTGCTGGTGGCGTACACCGCCTCGGCCGCCAGCGCCGCGGGGGGGAACATCGCCAGCAAGATCCAGCTGGCGGTGGACGAGACCAACACCTCCTACGCCAACAGCGGGATCAGCATCAACATGGTGCGGGTCAACACCAGCCAGGTCACCTACAGCGAATCGGGCCGCAGCTTCAGCCAGCACGTGAGCGCGCTGCAGGGCACCACCGACGGTTCGATGGACAACGTCCACACCCTGCGCAACACCTACGGCGCCGACGTGGTGATGCTGGTGGTGAACGACACCGAGGCCTGCGGGATCGCCGCGGCCATCAAGGCCACCGCCACCTCGGCGTTCGCCGTGTCGGACCAGAGCTGCATCACCGGCTACTACTCGTTCGCCCACGAGATCGGGCACCTGCAGGGCGCCCGGCACGACCGGTTCGTGGACAGCAGCACCTCGCCCTACGCCTACGGCCACGGCTACATCCCGTCCACCAAGAACTGGCGGACGATCATGGCCTACGGGAACAACTGCAGCAACTGCCAGCGCATCCAGTGGTGGTCGAACCCGCTCAAGACCTACCCCCCCACGGGCCAGGTGATGGGCACCGCCACCTACGAGGACAACGCGCGCGTGCTGAACCTGACCGCGGCCACGGTGGCGGCCTTCCGCTAGGCTGACGGTCGGCCGGCGACATCGCTGGAGAGAGACGGGGGCGGGACCGCGCATCGGCGGCCCCGCCCCTTCTCACTTCGACCCTCCGCCGACGCGCCATCGATCGAAGGAAGCGGCGCGTCCCGACGATCCGGCCTACAGCGCGAGCGCCCAGGGGAGGCGGTGGAAGAAGCCGTTCTCGGCGAGGACGAAGCGGCTGTCGCGGGCGGTCTTCTCGATGGTGGCCGCCGGATCCACGCCGTGGTAGTCCGACGCCACGATCAGGATCTCCGTGACCCACGCCGCCACCCCTTCCGTGAGCCCGGCGGGCGAGGCCACGGGGTCGCCCGAGATGCGGCCCTCGTCGGTCACGTTGAAGGCGGACACGCAGGCGTGCTCGCGCGCGGCCGTGTCCTGCGCGCGGCGCAGCAGCCCCAGCGCCGTCTCGCGCCCCGCGGCCTGCGACACCTCGCGCAGCACGCCGCCCACGATGCGGCGGTACAGGTCCACGAAGCCGGGCCCGGCCTGCACCGGCATCTCGGCGAACGCCAGGTACGGCGTGGCCTTCAGCTCGGCCCCCGCGCGGCCGAACACGTCGCGCACGAAGTCGCCCACCGACACCGCGGCGTCGCGCTCGGTGAACCAGCCGGCGCGGTAGGCGCCGTCCTCGAAGCTCAGGTAGTGGCAGCGCCCCCCGTCGGCCAGCTCCAGCACACCGGAGAAGTGGCGCTCGCGCAGCATGGGAAAGAGCCGGTCGGGGCTCGCGGTGTCGATGGGGGGGTGGAAGGCGGCGGGCGGATGCAGCAGCGTGGAGAGCATGGCCTGCAGCTGCGCGTCGGGCGCGCCGAAGTAGCCGATCTGCCCCGCCTCGCCTCGCTCGCTCTCGGCGCCCACCACGCGGATCAGCTCGCTGAGCGCCACCGGCCCGCGCGAGCCCGGCTGGATGCGCGCGGCGTTGAAGGGCTCGCCGCCGCGCAGGAAGACCAGGTAGCAGCGCTCGCCCAGCTGGATGGACACGTAGCCCGAAACGCGGCCCGCGCGGTCGCGCTTGCCGTCGCTCAGGATTCCCGGGAGGCTGACGTAGCTGAGCTTGGTCCGCGGGAGGTACGCGGCCTCGTGCGGGAACTGGTAGATCATTCCGCGAAGGTGCCTGAAACGATTGCGATCAAGGGTGAAACCCGGCCCAGCAGGTACACGAACCGTGCCCTCCACGCAAGTGTTTGCGCCGCAACACCGTTCGGTCTGGATGAGGGCGGCCCTCCCGCGCAATCGGCAACGCCGTCCGGCAAAATGCAGCGGATGGGCGACGGCGCTGGGTGCTGGGTGCTGGGTGCTGGGTGCGGAGTGCTGAGTGCAGGATGCTGCGTGGGGAAATTCACAGCACCCTCTCCCGCGAAGCGGGGGAGGGTACGCGCTCTCAGGCGCGGGGAAGGGGGCCGCGCGGGGCCGGGAGGAACTACGCCGTTGCTTCACCGCCGGACGCAGTTCCTCCGCACTTCCCTATGCGCTACCCTCGCTCGCTGTCGAGATGGGCCATCTGCGCGGCGGCGTAGCGGTCGCCGGCGGCGGCGCCCCTGGGGACGGCTCGCTCGATCGCCTCGAGGTCGGCGGGGGTGAGGACCACGTCGAGCGCGCCGAGCGCTTCCGTCAGCCGTTCGCGGGTGCGGGCGCCGATCAGGGGAACGATGTCCTTGCCCTGCGCCGCCACCCACGCGATGGCGATCTGCGCCACGGTCACGCCGCGCTCGTCGGCCAGCTTCCGGAGCGCCTCCACCAGCGCCAGGTTCCGGTCGACGTTGCCCTCCTGGAAGCGGGGGCTGTGGGCGCGGAAATCTCCCGCGCCGGCGGCGTCCTTCGTCCAGTGCCCACTGATCAACCCGCGCGACAGCACGCCGTAGGCGGTGATGGCGATGCCCATCTCGCGGCAGGTGTCCAGGATCCCGTCCTCGATGCCGCGCGAGATGAGCGAATACTCGATCTGCAGGTCGGCGATGGGGTGCACCGCGGCGGCCCTGCGGATCGTCTCGGCGCCCACCTCCGACAGGCCGACGTGGCGCACGTAGCCCGCCTGCACCATCTCGGCGATCGCGCCGACCGTGTCCTCGATGGGAACGTTGGGGTCCAGCCGGGCGGGCCGGTAGATGTCGATGTAGTCCACGCCCAGGCGCTGCAGCGAGTAGGCGAGAAAGCTCTTCACCGCGGCCGGCCGCGCGTCGTAGCCGATCCAGGCGCCCGCCGGGTCGCGCATCGCGCCGAACTTGACGCTGACCAGCACCCCGTCGCGGGTCGCGCTCTTCAGCGCCTCGCCCACCAGCATCTCGTTGTGGCCCATGCCGTAGAAGTCGCCGGTATCGAGCAGCGTGATCCCGGCGTCGAGCGCGGCGTGGATGGTGGCGATGCTCTCGGCCCGGTCGGCCGGGCCGTACATCCCCGACATCCCCATGCAGCCCAGCCCGAACGCCGACGACTGCGGCCCGGATGCCCCGAGTTGGCGATGCTCCATCAGGTTCCTTTCAGCGCCCACGGCGCGGTGATCGGGGGAAGCGGGCGGTCGGAGGACGCGGGTTCATCCGACCCCCGCCGGAGCCCCACTCGTCCCCAACGGCCGAAATCCCGGGTGCCCTCGTTTGGGCACCCGGGATTCGGATAGGATTGAGGCCTCGGGCGCCAGGCGATCGCTCAGCACTCAGCACCTCGCACTCAGCACGGCGGTTACGCCGCGGCGCCGGCCAGGTGCTGCTTGACCTTGCTCTCCAGGGCGGCCTTGGGCACCGCGCCCACCACCTGGTCCACCAGCTTGCCCTCCTTGAAGAACAGGATGGTGGGGATGGAGCGCACGTTGAACTGCGTGGCCACGCGCTGGTTGGCATCCACGTCCAGCTTGCCCACCGTCACCTGGCCCTGGTACTCGTCGGCGATCTGCTCCACGAACGGAGCCACCAGCCGGCAGGGCCCGCACCACACCGCCCAGAAATCGACCATGCTGAGCGCGGCCGAGCCGGTCACGTCGGCGAAGTTCTGATCGGTGAGCTCGAGCACGTTTGCGTTGTCCGCCATTGCGATATCCTCTTTCTGTGGTAGCCGCGCCGCCCACAGCGGGCTAGCTTTCCGGCTTCCGTTCAAAGTCTCCGAACCATCCACTCCACACCGCCAGGACCGATGCCCGCGCACGCGCTGGACCACGTTGGAATCGCGGTACACTCGCTGGACGAGTCGCTCCCACTCTTCGAATCTATCACGGGCGGCAAGGGGTACGGCCGCGAGCGCGTGGAGAGCCAGGGGGTGGAAGTCGTCTTCCTGGGCCAGGGAGACGGCCGCCTGGAGCTGCTTGCCCCCACTCGCGAAGACTCGGGCGTAGCCAAGTTCCTCGCGAAGCGCGGGCCCGGCATGCACCATCTGTGCTACCGCGTCGGCGACGTGCAGGCCGAGCTCGACCGCTACCTTGCCGCGGGGGCCAAGCTCATCGACGAGCACCCCCGCCCCGGCGCCGCCGGACACCTGGTCGCCTTCATCCATCCCAGGTCCACCGGCGGCGTCCTCACCGAGCTGCTGCAGGCCGGGGACGGGCACTGACCCGGCCACATCCGCCGCGACGGGCTCCTGGCTCACAAAGGATTGGATGCACACGGGTTACGTCCGCCCGGCGCCATGCGGAACGGGGCCGTCGCGCACGACGAAGCGGGGGAGGCACGCGCCTCCCCCGCTTCGTTCCATCCGTCCGCCTTCGACCGCTAACGGGCGTAGAGCGCCACGCCGTAGTAGCAGGGGTTGGTGGTGCAGGTGGCCATGATCACCCGCACCCGGTAGTTGCCCGTGGCGGGCGCGGTGAACTGCAGGATGGGCGTGTCGTCGGTCGCCACGTCCTGCGCCACCAGGTTGCCCGCCGGCGAGGAGAGGCGCAGGTCCATGTCGCTGCAGTCGGCGTCGCACACGCCCACCAGCAGGTACTGGCGCCCCGCGTTGAGCGTGAGCCCCACGTCCTCGGCCCGGTCGTCGTTCAGCGCGCCCGAGGCGGGGCGCGAGGCCGCCTGCGTGTAGCCCTGCGCGCGCGCCAGGCGGTTGGCCGAGGCCAGCAGCTGGTTCACCGTGGACGTGGCCCGCGCCGCCCCACCGCCTCCACCCCCCGTGGCGCAGCCGGCCAGCGCGAGGGAAACCAGCACCGTCAGGGATCGAACACGCATCGTCAGCATCTCCTTGGAATGGATTGCGGTGGCCAGGGCTCCGCAGGGTTGGGTCGTCCGTCGTTCAAGGCGGCCAAGCTCGCCGCCAGCGAACGCAGACAATCTCGTCCCACCCCGTTTCCGGTGCGTTAGCGCGGCGTTTCCCCATGCCTCCGTTCCCGTATCTCCCGTGTTCCCTTGCGCTTCCATCCTCACGACCGGACGTGTTCAGATCGACCGGGGAGCCCGCGTAGCCGCCGCGGGCACACGCAGCTCGCCCCTTCTCCTGGATTTCGGGAGAAGGGGCTGGGGGATGAGACCGAATTGCCGCGTATCTTTCTCGCTCCACTGGCGAAGGAATCTCACGCAGAGCAGCAGAGAAGCCGAGAACGGCTAAGTTGCTCTGCGTCTCTCCTCTGCTACTCTGCTGCTCTGCGTGAGAAGGCTTACGGATCCCGATCCTGAACGGTACTCCGCAACGTGGGATGAGGGACAGCCGTGAACGAGATCGGGCGCGGCCTCATCCGGTGAGGCCGCGCCCGATCGTCTTCTTCCGCGCTTCAGCCGGCGCGCGCTAGTTCCAGCGGGTGAGGCGCTCCAGGTCCACCTGCTCCACCAGCCAGCCGCCGCGCTCGCTGCGCACCGCCACGAACGGCACGTCCTTGCGCTCGCCGTTCTGCGTGACCTGCACCATGAGCTGCACGGCGTCGGCCTCGGGGCGGCCGGGGATGGCGTTCTGGCCGCGGATGACGAAGCGCTCGTTCTGCAGGATCGTGGCGATGGCGTACATCCGCCGCTCCACCCGGGGCTGCGTTTCGCGGGTGTTGATGGCGCCCTCGCGCGTGCCGAACACGTAGCCCATCTGCCCATAGGCCTTGGCCGCGGCGAGCTGCATGAAGCGCTCGACCACCTCGGCCGGCGCGGCGGCGGGGCGCATGGTGGACGCCGCGGGGTGCTGCGCGTGCAGGCTGCCGCTGCTCGCGAACAGCGCCGCCACGAGCACGGATGCAAGCGAAAGCGTACGAATATGCCAGGTGCGCAAGCGGACCTCCGGAGTGTTGCGTAGGAAGGGCGTGTCAGGAGATGGGTCGGCGGTCCGTGAATGTTCGCGCGCGATGGGGCTTATGTCAATGGAAGGAGCGGAGGTAGGGCGGTTGAGGCGAGGTCGGGTCGTGAGGCGATGAGAGAGGAAGCAGGGGCGTGAGGGTGCTGGGTGCTGGGTGCTGGGTGCTGGGTGCTGGGTGCTGGGTGCTGGGTGCTGGGTGCTGAGTACGGCGAGCAGCCTCGTCATCGACCCCGCCGTTTTCGCCGGGGCGAGGCAAACCGTATATTCCACGCCGATCCCAAACATCGAACCCACGCACCGCCGAAAGTCTCATGCGGTTATACCCAGTCATCACTGCCGCTGCGGTGGCGCTCGCGGCCGCGGCGCCGCCTATGAACGCGCAGGCGCCGGCCGCGCCGGGCGCCGCGGCCGACATGATCCTGCTCAACGGCAAGATCTTCGTGGGCGACAGCGCCGCCACCACGGTGCAGGCCATCGCCGTGCGCGGCGGCCGCATCGTGGTGGCCGGCCGCAACGACCAGGTGCAGCGCGTGGCCGGCGAGGGGACGCGGGTGATCGACCTCCACGGCCAGTTCGTGACGCCTGGCTTCAACGACGCGCACGTGCACCTGGCGGCGGGCGGCGGCTCGCTGCTGAACGTGGACCTCCAGGGCGTCACCAGCACCGCCGAGGTGGAGCGCCGCGTCCGCGCAGCCGCGGCCACCGCCACCCCCGGCGAGTGGATCCTGGGCCGCGGGTGGGACCAGACGCGCCTCCCCGCATCGGAGCTGGGCGCCGGCGGCTGGCCCACGAAGGCGGTGCTCGACCGCGCCTCGCCCAACAACCCCGTCGCCCTTTCCCGCGTGGACGGGCACACCAGCTGGGTGAATACCGCGGCGTTGCGGCTGGCGGGGATCGACCGCGTCACGCGGAGCCCGGCCGGCGGCGAGATCGTGCGCGACGCGAGTGGCGAGGCCACGGGGATCCTCAAGGAAGACCCCGCGCGCAACCTGGTCACGTCCAAGGTGCCCCCGCCGTCGCCCGCGCAGATCCGCCGGCAGATCGTGGCCGCGATGGAGCTGGCGGCGCGCACCGGCGTCACCAGCGTGCAGAGCGACGTGTCGCCCGTGAGCGCCGGCAGCGCGGCCGACGACAGCCCCGCGCTCCCCGACGCCTTCCGCGTGTACCAGGAGCTGCACCGCGCCGACTCGCTCACCGTGCGCGTGTACACCTGGTTCCCGCTCGACTCGCGGGTGATCGACAGCTTCCGCCGCCTGGGCGTGCGCGCCGGCTACGGCGACGAGTGGCTGCGCATGGGGATGGTGAAGGGCTACACCGACGGCACGCTGGGCTCGCGCACCGCCTACATGCTGGAGCCGTTCAGCGACGACGTGCACACCCACGGGCTGGCGCAGTACACCCAGGGCCGCCTCGACTCGCTGGTGGCCGAGGCCGACGCCGCCGGGCTGCAGGTGATCCTGCACGCCATCGGCGACGCGGCCAACCGGCAGGCGCTCGACGCCTTCGAGCGAGCCGAGCGCATCAACCCGGCGCACGAGCGGCGGCACCGCATCGAGCACGCGCAGGTGCTGGCGCCCGAAGACATCCCCCGCTTCCGCCAGCTGGGCGTGATCGCCAGCATGCAGCCCACGCACGCCACCAGCGACATGCGCTGGGCCGAGCAGCGCATCGGCCGCCAGCGCGCGCACCAGGGCGCCTACGTCTGGCGCTCACTGCTGAACGCGGGGGCCACGGTGATCTTCGGCACCGACTTTCCCGTGGAGCCGATCCGCCCGGTGGAGGGCATCTACTCCGCCGTCACCCGGCAGAGCCGCGAGGAGCCCGGCGTGCCCCCCGGCGGCTGGATGCCCGAGCAGAAGCTCACGCGCGCCGAGGCGATCCGCCTCTACACCGCGGCGCCGGCCTACGGCGAGTGGCAGGAGCGGGTGAAGGGCACGCTGCGCCCCGGGATGCTGGCCGACTTCGTGGTCTGGTCGGCCGACCTGCTCACCATCCCCGAGCGCGAGATCCTCACCGCCGAGCCGCTGATGACCGTGGTCGGCGGCCGCACCGTCTACCAGAAGCGGTGAGCTGAAATCGGCAGCTCGAACGACGCATGGGCCGCGGGGAACGATGCGTTCCCCGCGGCCTTTCGTACATCCGTCGAGAAGAAAAGACCGTGTTTTCACACGGAAACGGAGTCAGCGGAGTGCGCGAGCGGTTGACTCCGTTAACTCCGCTGACTCCGTGTGAAACCCCGTCGTTCCATCCTCGGGAAGATGGAAGCCGGATCAGTGCGAGTGGGCGTGCTCCGCGGCTTCCGCCTCGCGCTCCTTGAGGATGGAAGCATAGGCGGCTCGCACGAAGCGCTCGGCGGTGACGGGGCCGCCGCCCCAGCGCGCGTCGAACGACGCAGTCGGCCGGGCCGCGACCGCCTGCTCCACCGTCTTCCCGTCCTTCACCATCTGCTCCACGCGGTCGTGCATCGCCACCAGCATGTCACGGAACTCGACGAGGTCGCGCATGGTGGCCAGCCGGCCGCGCGCCGGAACGATCGGCTCGATCACCTGCGGCGCCTCGGCGAAGTTGGTGGCGAACGCGGCGGACGTCTGCGCCGCGCCGGCCAGCGTGCCGCCGTTCTCCACGTCGATCTCGGGGTAGCCGTCCATCGTGAAGCTGTTGAGGTAGAGGAAGCCCGCTCCCTCGAAGTGGATCGCCGCGTCGGCGCCGCTGAAGCCGGAGGGCTGCTTGACCAGGTGCGCCTCCTCGTGCCCCATCAGCACCTGCACCACCTCCGAGTACCCCAGCGACGGCACGCGCACCCCCGCCGCCAGGGGCGTGGACGCGTCGCGCGAGGCGCGGCGGATGCGGCCGCGCAGCTCCTCCTGTGCGAGCGCCACCGCCCCGCCCGCCTCCCACCCGCCGTCGCCGAAGCGCGCGGCGCCGGGGCCGTCCATCACCAGCGCGTACCGCACCGGCCGCGCGTGCAGCGCGTCCAGCGCCCGGCGCGCCTTGGCCACCAGCGCGGGCGCCTGCACCCCCGCCACCATCGTCCCCGCCGAGTCGGCGACCAGCACCAGGTTGGCGCCGCCCTCGCTCACCACGTAGACGGTGGGGGCGATCTGCACCGCCAACCCGCCCGCCGCGGGCTGCTGCTGCGCGCGCGCCATCGACGGAGCCACCAGCGCCAGGGCGAACGCGGCGACCGCGAGCGAGATCGAGCGAAAGGTCATGGGATCCGGCGGATAGTAGAGGTGGGTGGATGGAGAGCTCGTGAGCGAGCGGACGGGCCAAAAGCTATGCACCCGCCGCGCGGCGCGTAAAGGCCGGGTGGATGTGCAAACGGCCGGGCGGCGATCCTCCGCCACCCGGCCCGTCTGCGACCGACCCGCTGGTTACGGGTTCGAGCCGCCCGACGACCCGCCCGAGCCGCCGCTCCCCGACGACGCGCCGGGCACGTTCACGTCCACGTCCACCTTGTGCTCGGTGCTCCCGCCGCCACGCAGGAAGAACATCCAGACCAGCGCCGCCAGCACCAGGATCACCACCAGCCCCACCAGCAGCGACGCGCCGCCGCCGCCACCACCACCGCCGTCGCCCGAGGGGGGCGGGGCCGGATTCACGTTGTTGATCTCTACTTCGGCCATGAGTATGCCTCCGGGTGAGCACCCCGGGCGGGCGCGGCGATCGCCGCGCGTAGCACCGGAGCCGTTCGAGACTCGCCCTGCGACGTCGTTCACATGCGCGCTCCGTGCCACGCCCGCGCCGCGCCTGCAATCCGGCACTTCCGGCCATCGGCGGCGCAGCGGGCGGGGCATCTTCCGCCACGACGGTTGGGACCCGATATTTGCGCGTCTCCCCCGACCCAGGCCGTTCATCTCCCTCCCTCACCGAACTTCCACCTTGCCCGAGCCTACCGCGCGCCCGGCACCCGGCGCGGCCAGCGAAGCCCTTCCGGCAGCAGGAACCCGCGATTCCGGCGACATGGCGCTGGTGCTCACCGGCGGCGGCGCACGCGGCGCGTACCAGGTGGGCATCCTGCGCTACGTCGCCCGGCGCTGGCCGCAGCTGCACTTTCCCATCATCACCGGCGTGTCGGCGGGCGCCATCAACGCGGCGCACCTGGCGCAGGCGCACGGCACCTTTCCGCAGGCGGTGGAAGAGCTGGCCGCCCTGTGGAGCGAGCTAACCCCCGACCGCATCTTCCGCGTGGACGTGAGCGGGCTGCTGGCCAACATGGGCCGCTGGGGGGTGCAGCTGGCCGGCGGCGGCGTGCGCGAGAGCCGCGTGCGCGGGCTGGTGGACACCGCGCCGCTCTGGGAGCTGCTCACCGAGGCGCTAGCGCCGGTCAACGGCGAGCTCACGGGGATCGACTACAACCTGGCGCGCGGAACGCTGCGCGCGGTGGCGCTGGGCACCACCAGCTACAGCACGGGCCAGTCGGTGATCTGGGCGCAGGGGCGCAACCTGCAAACGTGGGAGCGCCCGTCGCGCCGCGCGGTAGAGACGCGGCTGTGCGTGGAGCACGTGATGGCGTCCAGCGCCCTCCCCCTCTTCTTTCCCGCGGTGAAGATCGGCGACCAGTGGCACGGCGACGGGGGGATCCGGCTCACCGCGCCGCTCTCGCCGGCGCTGCACCTGGGCGCGCACAAGATCCTGGCCGTCAGCTCGCACTACGAGCGCACGCAGGGCGAGGCCGACCGCCCCGCGGTGCGCGGCTACCCGCCGCCCGCGCAGGTGCTGGGCGTGCTGCTCGACGCCATCTTCCTGGACGTGGTGGACCAGGACGTGATGCGGATGGAGCGGATGAACGACCTGCTCCGCACCCTTCCCGAGGAGAGCCGGAGCGGGATGCGCGTGGTGGAGCTGATGACCTTCCGCCCCTCGCGCGACCTGGGGATGATCTCGCGCGAGCACGAGCCGCGGCTCCCGCGCGCCTTCCGACTGCTCACCCGCGGCCTGGGCACGCGCGAGACCGCCAGCCCCGACCTGCTGAGCATGATGATGTTCCAGGAAGACTACGTTCGCCGCCTGATGGAGATCGGCGAGCAGGACGCCGAGGCCCGCGGTGACGAGCTGGCCGCGTTCATCGAGGGCGACGGGTCGTGACGGCGCCCCCTCCCCCGTGGACGCGTCTGCGTCTCCCCGACCGTGGATCCCTTCTGGACACGCCCGCGCGCCGGTGCTACAATACCGCCCTGCCGCACGCGGACGCGCGCCGGCGGCCCCGAACGACCGCAACGCAGGCGAGCTGAGCCATGGCCGACCAGACATTCCAGAACCCCGACGCGCTCGACGACGGGTACACCTGGTGGGAAGTGATCTACTGGCTGATCGGGATCGTGATGATCCCGCTGGTGCCCATCCTGATGGTCACCTTCTTCACCCCGTACTCCGGCGTCGGCGGCCACTGAGGCTGCCCGGCACCAGGCTGGAGAGGCCCCGACCAGATCCGTCCGGCCGGGGCCTCTTCGTCGTCCGGCGGGCCCGCGGGCTACCCCACGCTGGCCGACTGCTCGCCGTGCCCCGAGCAGCGGCGCACCACGTTGCGGGCGTCGCTCGCCACCGGGCCGGGGCCCACGCGCCGCGAATCCCGCCTTGGCGCCGCGCGCGGCATGGGCGGGGTGGGCTGGGGGGTGGGACGCGGCGCCGGGTTCGCCGGGATCGGCAGGCGTGACGACTCGGCGTAGCGCTCGGCGCTCACCAGCAGGAGGTGCCCGCTGTTCTCGCGCGCGACCGTCACCGTGAGGTACCCGCGCCACGCGTTGGCCCCTTCACCGCCGCGGCGCTCCGCCCGCAGCGACTCGTCGCCACTGCTCCAGTTGATCGTATAGCCCAGCCCCGACACCGCCCGGCGCGAGCATTCGAGCGACAGGCCCGACGCCGCGCCCTGCGTGGTGAACACGCCGTCCTCCATCTCGCGCGGCGACCCCAGCAAGCCGCAGGCGCACAGCCCCACCGCCAGCAGCGGCCCTCCCCGCATCATCCCGCGTCCGACCAAGCTCATCCGCGCCTCCTCCTCGTGGGGTTAGACCGACACACGACATCCCGGAGACTACCGCACCTGCGCCCGCTTTTCGACCCCGCCGCGGCGCGCGAGCGGGCGCACGTCGCCCATCTCGTCGCCCCACACGCGGCGGTTGAGCACCAGGGTGCCGCGCGGCTGCAGCGTCACCCGCCCCAGCTCCATCGTCTGCGCCACGCCGCCGGCGTCGTCCAGCACCTCCAGCCGCACCGCGTGCTCGCCGGCCGGCAGGGTGAAGCGCGCCACCGAGATGCGGTTGGGGAGGAGCGACCAGCTGCGCGTGTCGGCGCGCTCCAGCAGGTTGCCGGCAAGGTTCAGCACCCGCCCGGCGATCCACCCCGCCGTCTCGTCCTTCCTGGTCGCGGCACGCTCCACCTCGCGCGTGGCCGCCAGCTTCACCAGCCCGCGCCCCACCATCCGGGTGAACACCCCCGGCCGGTCGGCCTGCCAGCGGCGCAGCATGGCGGCCGACACGTCCTCCACCACCGGCGCGTCGACGGCCTGGCTGTCCACCACCACGCGCACCCGGGGCGCGTCGGCGGCCTCCAGCCGGTAGCCGGGCCAGGCCAGCCGCATCACGTAGCCGCCCTCGGCCGCGGTGGCCGCCTGCACCAGCGGGTTGTCGTCGAACGCCTCGCCCCAGTACGCCTGTTCCTGCGCGTTCCCCGCCAGCCGCGCCAGCACGCGCGCGGCGACGTCGGCGGTGTTGCCGCCGCTGGCCGCCTCGAGCTCGTCCTTGAAGATGGGAACGTGCAGCGCCTCGCCCGCCCGGTGCGCCACCCAGCCGTTCTCCACGAACACCACCAGCTGCGCCGAGCTCGCGTCGGGCTCCATGGCGAAGTGCGCCAGCCGGTACTGCTCGGCGGCCGAGTCGGCCACCGAGCGCACGCCTGCGTCCATCGCGACGCGGTACAGCTCGGCGCCCAGCCACTCGGGCGCGGCGGCCTCGTCCTTGGCCGCGCATGCGCCGAACGAGCGCTCGGCGTTGCGGTAGCTCACCAGCGCGTCGCCCCGCTCGCCCGCGCCGCGGAAGGCCAGCCCCGCCAGGTAGTGCACGAAGCCGTCGCCCACGCAGGGATCCTTGCGGTCGCTGAGGCGCGCCAGCCACTCGCTCGACTTGCGGGCCTCCACCAGGGCGCCGTCGGTGCTGCCCAGCGCCATGTAGTTGAGCATGCGGTAGTACGGCAGCAGCGCCATCTCGGCCGGCGGCGGCACGTAGTCCACCACGCCGTCGTTCAGCAGGAGCTGCCCGGCCTGCTGCGACAGGCTGCGGGTGAAGCGGTTCTGCGCCTCGGCCTCGGCCCACTCGAACGCGGCGTTGCTGGCCTCCCACTTTCCCGCATAGTGGTAGACGATGCCCAGCTGGAGCTGGCGCACCAGCTCGTCGCGCGGGCGCACCCGGCTGGCCGCGTCCAGCAGCTGCACCGCCGAGTCGGCGTGGCCGGCCATCACGTAGTGCCGCAGCCAGGCGTCGGTGCGGTCCAGCGTGCGCGACAGCAGCGGCGAGTTGCCGGGGAGCGACTCGGGGGCGGGCATCCGGGGGTAGGCCCCGGGCCCCGCGCACGCCGCCAGGGCCAGCGCGGCGAGGGCGCCGACCAGGGCGCGCGAGGCGGGCCGCGCGGGTCTCATCGTCCGCCGCGCTCCAGCACCAGGATGCGGCTGCGCGCCTCGGCCACCGCCGCGCCGTACTGCGCATAGGCGTCGCCATAGGCGTGGATCCGCTCGATCTCGAGCTGGTGCAGGAAGAGCTGGTAGCGGATCATCGCCTCGTACGGCCGCAGCTGCTTGTCCAGCGCGCGGGCGATGCGCAGGCTGACGGCGGGGTCGTTGGGCGACACCACGTCGGCGCGGTCGTAGCGGTTCAGCGCGCGGTCGAAGTCGCCGGCCAGCGCCATCTCGTCGCCCTCGCGCAGCAGCGCCTCGGCGCGCGCCCGGGCAGTGCCCTGCGGCGTGGCGTCGCCGGCGCTCGACACCAGGCGGATCCCCTGCGGCTCGCGGTAGGCGTAGCTCCGCACTCGGCCGTTCTCCAGCGTCACGAAGGCCACCTCGGCGGTCGCGTCGCGCGGGCCGCGGCTCTCGTCGCGCGCGGTGAGGGTGGTGATCCCCCCGCCGCCGCGCTCCTCCCACGCCGCAATCCCCGAGTGGGTGGCGGCCAGCACCTGCTCGCGCGTCATCCCCACGGCCACCTCGCCGCGGGCGATGGCGTTGCACAGCATGGGTGTGCAGTCGGCCAGCGCGCGGGCGGCCACGGCGTCCTGCTCGCCCGCCAGGCGGGTGCGCTCGTCCTGGCCCTCGGCGCGGGCGCGGGCCACGTCCTGCTCCTGCGTGCTGCGCACGATGGCGCCGTTCGGCTGCACCGCGCGCACCGGCTGCATGCGCGGGGCGCACGCCGCCGCGGCGAGCACGCCCAGCGCGGCGGCCCCGGCGATCGAAGGATGCTTCATGGCTTGGTCTCCATGTCGATGGGCGGGCGGCTCACAGCCGGAAGCGCGGCTGTTCCACGATCTTCTTGATGCGGTGCTGCCCGGTCCAGCTCTTGGCGTTGGTCTCCAGGTCCACCAGCGTCATGTCCACCTGGTAGTAGACCACGCGGCGACCGCCCTCGCGGTCGGTGATCTGGCTGATGTCGCCCTGCAGCATGTACTGCGCGCCGCGCTCGCGGGCCATGCGGGCGCGGGTGTCGGCGGCGGCGTTCTCCTGCTGGTCGGCGCGCTCCTCGCGCACCTCCTGGCGCTCCTCGGCGCTGGCCACCACCTGCACCTGCCCGCTCCCCAGGTACGCGCGCTCGATGTCGCGCACGAAGGTCTCCACCGGGATGTGCTCCATGCTGCGGTTGCGGATGCTCCCCACGATCAGCGTGGGCTTGCGGCCGCCGTGCGCCTGCATGTACTGCACGGCCCACCCCGAGCCGAACTGGTCGGCGAAGCTCTGGCGCACCATGGCGTCGGCCACCTGGCGGCTGTCCACGTCGTTCCAGCGGCCGGAGAGATCGATCTGCTGGTCGGGCGAGATGCGGGTGACCTGCGTGGCACAGCCGCCGGAAACCAGGATCGCCCCGGTGGCGAGGGCCGCGCGCAGGCCGCGGGCAAAGGTGTTCATCGGTTCTCCTGAAGGGTCGGGATGGATCAACGCGTCGGGTCGTACGGTGCGGCGGACGCGGGTGTTTCGGACGGTGGAGCGGAGCGCATCGGGCGTACCCGGCGCGTGTCTGGAGCGATCTGGTTGGTGACGAACAACTTAGCTTTTGCGATGCGCGTTCGTCCAGCATCCCCTGTCACCCCGCGCGGACACTCTGCGCGAAAGGACGGTGGACAGAAGAACGGTAGCAGGGCTGGGACGAACAGCGGAACTGCGGGAATCAGGGGGATGGTGGCTGATCGATCGCCGGTCGATGGATGCCGGTCGCTGGAAGTCGGTCGATGGATATAGGTCGATGAATGTCCGTCGTTGGATGCCGGTCTGCCGGGCGGATGAAGCCGCATCGACAACGGCCCAGAGTCCGCAGCGCGGACTCGCGCGCGAGCATTCATTGCAAGACGAAACGGCCGTCCGCGCCGCCTTTCCCCCTCCGTCCCGAACTCGCCCGATCACCGAACCGACGCACGCGAATCGTCGCACTAGCCGTTGAAGCTACGCGTGAACGGCATTGCCGTTGAGCGCGTGGTGCGGGAGAGGGTTGAGGTCGATCCAGCCCACTGCCATGATGGCGAGGTCGCGGAACGTCAGCGCGTCGCGGTCCAGCCGCAGCTCGGCGCAGCTGGCGGCGAGCTGCCGGCGGAAATCGTGGTAGCGCTCCACCAGCGCCCGTCCACCCGGCAGGATCACGGCGGAGGGAAAGTGGCCCGACAGGAAGTCGCGCACGTGGCGGACGAGCGTCTCGGGCTCGTGGCCGTGCTCGCGGATGTCCTGCCCGGCGATGTCGGAGATGAACGTCTTGTAGCGGTCGCGGTCCACGTCGAACACCATGCACGCCTTCCGCCGCTGCTCACGCCCGCCGAACACCTTGGCCCCCACGAAGATGCCGAACTCGAACGGCACGTTGAAGCGCGGCAGGAAGTGCGTCAGGTCGAACTGCGTGCGCGAGATGTCGTGGATCGCCAGCCTGCACTCGCCGATGATCGACGTGATCTTCTGGATGCGCACCTGCGAGCTGTCGTCACCCTCCATCGCGCAGCGGGGATGGAAGCCGCAGTCGTACACCGAAAAGACGACGGCCTCGAATAGAGGCCGGTAAGCGGTGTCGAACGGACAGTTGATGAAGACGCTGTTCTCGTATGTCGCGGGCATCCTCGGCCTCTAGGACACCCGCGGGGCACCCGCACGGACGGCCTGATCCAGCCGCTTCCGCTCCTCGGCCTCGCGCTCGTCGCGCATCACCTTCCGCCACGCCCGCTTCGCCTGCGTGAGCGTGAGGTTCTTGCTCCTCGGCGGCCGCATCACCGTCCGTACCACGCGCTGTTCCATGGCTCACCCCTTTGTTCAGGTTGCGCCTGAAAGATGGGTGTAACCTCCGCACTTTTCAAGGGACGGGGCTGGCCGCTTTCACGCGGTGAACATCCGAATTCGTGGACACGGCTAAAGTCCATATTCCTTCAGCTTTTGCCACAACGTGGTGCGCCCCATCCCCAGCGCGGCCGCCGCCTTGGTGCGGTTTCCGTCGGCCTCCTCGAGCGCCGTGCGGATCGCCTCGCGCTCGGCGTTGGCGTCGGGCGCCTGGTAGCGCTTCGGCTCGGAGCGGGCCTCGCCCTTCCGCGCGTCGGCACCGTTGGCGACGGACGACGGCTGCGGCCCCTCGCGCACCTCCTCGGGGAGGTGGCCGGGAAGGATGCGCTTGCCGTCGCACACGATGCAGGCGTACTCCACCACCGAGATCAGCTCGCGCACGTTGCCGGGCCAGTCGTACGCCTGCATCACCTCCACCGCCTCGTCGGTGATGGCGGGGACGCGGCGGTGCGGCTCCACGCGCTCGTTCCAGCGCGCCAGCGCCCAGGCGGCCAGCTGCGGGATGTCTTCCAGCCGGTCCTTGAGCTCGGGGACGCGCACCTGGAACACCTTCAGGCGGAAGTACAGGTCCTTGCGGAAGCGCCCCGACTCCACCATCGCCTCCAGGTCCTGGTGCGTGGCGGCGATCACGCGCACGTCCACCTGCACGGGCCGAGCGGTGCCCACGCGCACCACCTCGCGCTCCTGCAGCACGCGCAGCAGCCGCGCCTGCATGGCGGGCGACACGTCGCCGATCTCGTCCAGGAAGATGGAGCCGCCGTTCGCCTCCTCGAACATCCCCTTGCGCTCGTTCACCGCGCCGGTGAAGGCGCCGCGCGCGTGGCCGAACAGCTCGCTCTCCAGCAGCCCCTCGGCCAGCGCCGAGCAGTTGACCGCCACGAACGCCCTGGAGCGGCGCGGGCTCTCCTCATGGATGGCGCGGGCGATCAGCTCCTTGCCCGTGCCCGTGGCGCCGCGCACCAGCACCGTGCTCTCGGTAGGGGCCACGCGGGCGATGGCGCGCAGCACGTCGCGCATCTTGGCCGTGCTCCCCACCAGCCGCGCCGCGCCGGCGCCCAGCACCGGCTCGCGCCGCGCCAGCACCGACTTGATCTTGCTGCGCAGCACGGCGTTGTCGCACGGCTTGGTGATGTAGTCGTCGGCCCCCAGCTTGAGGGCCTGCACGGCGCTGTCCACGGTGGCGTAGCCGGTGAGCATCAGCACGGGCACGTCGTTGCCGTTGCCGCGCAGCTCCTCCAGCACCGAAAGCCCGGTGCGGCCCTGCATCTTCAGGTCGAGCAGCACCATGTCGTAGCGGTCGCGGCGCAGGCGCTCGAGCCCCTGGTCGCCGCCGGGCTCGGCGTCCACCTCGTAGCCCTCGTCGGCCAGCAGCGCGCCGGTGCCCACGCGAAACGCGCGGTCGTCGTCGATGATCAGGATGCGTGGCTTTTCGGCAACGGCCATGCGGTGAAATCTCCAGATGGACTGTGTACGCCCGCGGCGCGACGGGCGACCGCGGGATCGCGGGATTGCGGATCATGCAGGGCGACGTCGAAACCCGGATTCCGGATCTCGCCCCCGGCGCGAGGCTCCGCGACCGGCGGCTGAAGCCGCAGCAACGACTACGAGAAGCCTCGCGAACCGCGCGAGGCTGGTCCGGTCACGCCGAAGCGTCGTCGTGATCCGAAACGCTTTCTCCCCGCTCCACCCGGCTCGAGGTCTCGCGGGGAGAGGACGGGCACGGCATCTCCCCCCCCTGCTACCCCACGGACGCCACTTCGCCGACGAAGCGCGCGCCGCCCAGGTCGTGGGTGCCCCGTTCGGCGGGCTCCTCGTCACGCATCGCCTCGTCCAGCGTCTCCCTGGGGAGGCGGATGGTGAAGCGGCTTCCCTCGCCCACGCGGCTCTCCACCGACAGCCGGCCGCGATGGCCGCGGATGATCCCCTCCGATACGAAGAGGCCCAGGCCGATCCCCGCCACGCCGGGCTTCGTGGTGTAGAACGCCTCGAAGATGTGCGGCAGGTCCTTGTCCTTGATCCCCGCGCCAGTGTCCTCCACCACTACCTCCACCGCGTCGGGGTCGGCGGCGGTGGAGAGGGTGAGCACGCCGCCGCCGGGCATGGCGTCGCTGGCGTTGTTCACCAGGTTGGCCAGCACCTGCTGCAGCCCCTCGGGGTGCGCCACCACCTGCGGCAGCTCGGGCGCCAGCCTGGTGACCACGCGGATGCCCCGCGCGCCCAGCTCGTCGCGGCCCAGCGTGAGCACCCGCTGCACCAGCGCGTTCAGGCTCACCGGCTGCGCCGCGTCGGAGAGCGGCCGGCTCTGGTCCAGCAGCTGGCGCGTGAGCGTGGCCATGCGCGACAGCTCCTCCTGCGCCAGCGTCAGGAACTCGCGGTTGGGGTCGGCCGGGTTGCCGCGCCGCTCCAGCGCCTCCAGGCAGTTCTGGATGTTGTAGATCGGGTTGTTGATCTCGTGCGAGAGCTGCGCGACCAGCCGCCCCATGGCCGCCAGCTTCTCGCGGTGGATCATCTCGGCCTGGGCGCTGCGCAGCCGCTGCTCGCGGGCGGCGATCTCGGCCCGCATCTCGCCGAAGGCGCGCGCCAGCTGCCCGATCTCGTCGCCCGAGTCGCGCGGGAGGGGCGCTGCATAGTCGCCCCGGGCCAGCCGCGCCGACGCCTCGGCCAGCGCCTGCGTGGGCCGCGCCACGATGCGCGAGACCACCGCGGCCAGCACCAGCGCCATCACCAGCGCCCCCACGCCGATGCCGATCATCGACTGCTTCACCGCCCGCACCATCCCCGGCTCGTCGCCGATGCGGCGCAGCAGCACCACGCGCACCGGCAGGCCGGCGCTGCGCAGCGCGATGGTGGCCGGGAGGTAGGTGTCCTCGCCGATCTGCCAGGTCTTGGGCTGCTCGCCCGCGCGCGGGCGCAGCCAGCGGCGCAGCGTGGGCACCAGCGAGTCGGCGAAGGTGGTGCTGACCAGCGAGTCGCCCACCAGCAGCGCCAGCCGGGTGTCGCGCGAGCGCGGCGGCGCCAGCGCCGGGGCGGAGAGGCGCGTGCCGATGGCCACCACCCCCAGCAGCGTGTCGGCGCGCACCTGCGCCGTGCTGTCGCCCCGCTCGTCGGGGTCGCCGGGCAGGCGCACGGTGGTGTCGCGGCGCACGCGCGCGGCGGCGAGGCGCAGCGGCGGCGAGCCGTCGGGGAGCGCCACCACCGTGCCCGCGCCCAGCGCCAGCTCCAGCGTGGCCCGGTCCACCACCGGCCCCACCAGCGAGCCGAACGCGGTGTCGGCGGCCAGCGCCACCTCGTCGTCGTCCAGGTCGGCGCGCAGCGCGCGCGCCAGCGGCCGCGTGTGGCCCTGCTTCCACGACAGGGTGTCGGTGGCCGCGGCCTTGAGCTGCGCGGCGTACACCAGCGGGCGCTCGCCGTCGTCCCACGACCCCGTCACCTTGTCGGCCGCGTCGGAGAGCGCCGAGTTGGCGTTGGTGTACACCCCCTGCTCCACCGCCCGGGCGATCAGCACCATCGCCGGCACCACGATCAGCAGCGCGGCGCCGAAGAAGAGGAAGAACACCTTGATGCGGAGCGACAGGCCCCGCGCGGGCCGGGTCAGCTGCAGCACGCGGATCCTCGCGAACGGGGGCGAACGTGTTCACTGAACACCGGAGGCGCGTTCACTGAACGCGGAAGCGGCGTTCCGACGGGACCGAACGTTTTCTCCAAAAGGCCCTGTCGACGCTTGAAAGTTAAGCAGTGGCGCGGGGTTTCGCCACCTGTGGGCGGCCGCGCGGCATGCGGCATACCCGTTGCCTTTAACGGGGCCCGACCGCGAGCCCGTGCGAATACGACGCCGCGGGTAGTTCGAGACCCGGACACACACGAACTGGAGCAACGACCATGAAGATCCGCACCCTGGGCATCCTCGCCGTGGCCGCGCTGGCCGCGACCGCCTGCAAGAAGGACGAGGCCAACGGCGGCGACAGCACCGCGACCACCGCCGACACCTCGGTGGTTCAGGGCACCGACACCGTGTCGCAGCCGGTGGCCGTGCCGACGACCGACACCGTCGTGTCGCAGACCACCACCACGACCGAGACCGACACCGTGCAGGGCAACGCCGCGGCCGGCACCACCGCGCCGGTCGTGACCGACACCACGAAGAAGATGTAATCCGGCTCGGCCGGGCGGCTCCCCGCGTGTGCGTGGAGCCGCCCGGCCGAAACTGTTTACCCGAGGAAATCCCGATGAAGAAGCTCTCGATCTTCGCGCTGGCCGCCGTGGCCGCGCTCGCTGCCTGCAAGAAGGACGACGCCGCCAACGGCGACACCACCACCGTGGTGACCGACAGCGCCATGACCGCGCCGGCCCCGGCCGCGCCGATGACCCCGGCCGCGACCGACACCAGCATGGCCCCCGCCGCCGGTGGCATGACCACCGACAGCATGGGCGCCAGCACCGGCATGACGGACACCACCGCCATGACGGACACCACGAAGAAGATGTAATCGGGACCGGGGGCCGCGCGAGAGATCGCGCGGCCCCCGTTTTCTTTTCACCCGCGATACCGCGCCCCGGAGCACGTCACCATGACCCATCTGCGCGCCTTTCTCGCCCTCGCATGCACGGCAGCCCTGCTGGGCGCCTGCGGCACGAGCGGCCAGAACGAGACCGGCGCCGACACCACCGCCGTGGGCCAGACGCCTCCCGCCCCCGCGCCGCCGCCGGCACCCGTGACGGCCCCCGCCACCCCGCCCACGGCGCCCACCGGCGCCGACAGCGCGATGGCCGGGCACAACATGGGCTCCGACACCATGACGCACGACACGATGAAGAAGGACAGCACCGGAATGTGAGGTGCCGTCCGCTCTTCATCGGCCACGTGGGCCGGGATCGACGGGATCCCGGCCCGCTTTCGTTCATCCCCTGGTGTCGAGTCCCGAGCAGAAGCCTTCACGGGTCGCCTGCGCGCGGGGGTGCGGCATGGCGGGGGAGCGGCTATGCTGTCCATCCTTCCGCTTCCCCACACTCGACGCGTCCCGATGCCTCTATCCCGCGGTACCCTCCGCGCCGCCTGCGTGATGGCGGCTGCCGCCACGCTCGCCTGCGGCCGCTCCGACGGGCAGCAGCGCACGCCGCGGCAGGCGGCCGGCGCCACGCGTCGCGCCGCGGCCGCATCTCCGTCGGCGCCGGGCGCTCGGCCCGTGGCCTCCGCCGCACAGGCGCGCGTCTCGCGGCCCGACTCGCTGCGCGCGCTCTACGTGAACGGCTGGGCGGCCGGGTCGCGGTCGCGGATGCGCAACCTGATCCGCATCGCCGATTCCACCGAGATCAACGCCTTCGTGATCGACGTGAAGGAGTCGGACACCTTCCTGGTGCACGACTCCACGGGGATCGCGCTGGCGAAGGAGATCGGCGCCGACCAGCGGCCGGGGTCGCGCTGGCTGCCGGCGCTGCTCGACACGCTGCGCGCGCACCGCATCTACCCCATCGCCCGCATCGTCGTCTTCAAGGACCGCGGGCTGGCCGAGAAGAAGCCCGAGCTGGCCATCCGTACCACCGGCGGGGCGGTGTGGAAGGACAACAAGGGCAAGCCCTGGGTGAACCCCTACGACCGCCGCGTGTGGGACTACAACGTGGCGATCGCGCGGGAAGCGCTCGACATGGGCTTCCACGAGGTGCAGTGGGACTACGTGCGCTTTCCCGACGTGACCGACGCCGTGCGCCGCACCATGGCGTTCCCCGGCAGCGGGGGAACGTCGCGGTGGCAGAACATCCGCGACTTCATCGAGTACTCGCGCCGGCAGCTGGCGCCGTACCGGGCGCCCGTGTCGGCCGACATCTTCGGCGTGATGACCAACGTGCCCGACGACATGGGGATCGGGCAGGTATGGGAGGAGGTGGTGCAGGCCGCCGACAACCTGCACCCCATGGTGTATCCGTCGCACTACCGCGGCGGCTACTACGGCTTCTCGGTTCCCGACGCGCACCCGTACGAGGTGGTGCGCATCGCGCTGGAAGACGGCGTGGGCCGCCGGGCGCTGCTGCAGGGCCCCGGCCGGCGCACGGCGCGGATCGAGCCGTGGCTGCAGGCGTTCACCGCCGACTACCTCCCCGGCCACGCCACCTACACCGCCGGCAGCGTGCGCAACCAGATCCAGGCCACCTACGACGCCGGCCTGAGCGGCTGGATCCTGTGGAACCCGCGCTCCGAGTTCGCCGCCTACGAGCCCGCGCTGCGCCCCGCGCGCGGCGGCCTTTCGCCGCTGGAGCGCGGCGGCTGGCGCCCGGTGCGCTGGCAGGTGCCCCGCAACCGGCTGAGCACGGTGCTCACGCGACGGCCGGCGGCGGGCGCGAGCGTCAGACGCGATTCGGCCGCCAGCGTGGCGCCGGCTCGACCAGCTTCGGGTCGACCAGCTTCGCGTCGACCGGCTGCGGGTCGACCGGAACCGACGCGACCGGCACCGGTTCACGCGCCTGCCGCACCGCGAGGCTGAGCGGCGGCATCGGGCGTGCGGAAGCGGCGGCGGAGTGGGGATCTCTGCCGCCGCGTTTGCGTGCGGCTTACTCGCAAGCGGCGGGCGGGCGGAAATGGCCAGGATCGGGATCGTGGTGTGCGTGATGGCGGCGGGGCTGCTGGGGTGCGGCGGCGACGACGTGCCCAAGCCCCAGTCGCCACGCAAGGAGGCGAAGGCGGTGGCCAGCCAGGCCCCGCCGCCGCCGCGCGCGGTCACCGGCTACCTGTTCGCGCCCGCCACGCTGGCCGAGGGCGACGTGCCCCCCGCCGACTACGCGCACTCGTGCCAGCCCGACGTGGGCGGGCTCGTGCGCGACCCCGTGCCGCTGGGGCCGCCGCTGCGCGCGATGGGGCGGCCGCCGGTGCTCTACCGCGACACGCTCAGCCTCCTCCCCTCGCCGCTGCGCTGCGTGATCCAGAACGAGGACGACTGGACCGAGATCCGCATCCTGGGGCGCCTGCGGCTGCCGCGCACCTTCGAGGGGGTGAACTTCGCGCGGGAGACGGTGCTGCTGGCCGGGCTGGGGACGCAGCCCACCGCGGGCTACGACGTGCGCTTCGACAGCCTGGCCGTGCGCCACGACACGCTGTTCGCCTTCGTAGGGCGCTTGGCCCCGGCCCCCGGTGCGGTGCTCACCACCGACACCACCTCGCCCGTGGAGGTGCTGCGCCTGCCGAAGCACAACGGCCACGTGGTGTTCGTGGAGGAGACCATCCCGCTCCCCCCGCCGCTGAAGCCGCTCGGCCAAACGCCGAAGCAGAACCACCGGAAGCGCTAAAACGAGAGTGGGTCCCCCGGCGTAGATGGACCCGATCGTGGGCTTCGCGCAATGCCTTCAGCCAGCGCGAAGCGGTGCAACCCAAGAGAAGCGGACGAGGGCTTGAGCGGAGGGTTTCGCCACTTGGTGCATCCATCCGGTTGCTTGACTTACGTAGCCAATAGGATGCACCGAAAGAGCGCTCGTCGTACACAATGAAACTCTGGCCGAATTTAACCGGCTCTATGTATAATTACCGCCGTGTACTCCCAGCAACCCACAACTGGACATATCATGCCAAGAAGATCAATTCGAGAGCCAGATCCGACATCCATAGAAGTGTTGGACCGCTTGGCAACCGAACTCGCTATCAATTATGTGGACAGTTCCATCAGTACGGTCGATCTCAACCGGAATTCGGAACGGAGAAAAACCGTCAAGCGCGTGTGTGTTGACGAGGTCGTATCACAACTGGGCGATCGACCGCGGCGCAACGTGCTGTTCATAGGTCCGGGTGCAACTGTTGCGGCGTTTGGGCCACAGGCGTTGCCCATCGGGCGCAAAGCAGTCGAAGCACTTGACCGCGAATTGCCGGAGCGCCCGAGTTGGATGGATGACCGTATCGAAGAAGAAAAGCGGCGCTTGGGAGTGGTCTTAGACCACCAGAACATTGATGAGGACTTCGAGATCCATCTGGCAGTCCTCTCGGGGATTTATCCGCCCGACATGGTCACGGAAGCGCTCGCGCGAATGTACAACGTACGCTACCGACCACACCTGACGTTTGAATTGATCGGCCACTTGCTAAAACATCGCTTCATCGACGTGGTGGTTAACCTAAGTTTCGATGAACTGCTGAACCAAGCCATTGATGAGGAACTGGGAAACTCGGCAATGCACTATGTCGTGTCAGATGATGACTGCCGGAACCTCGATTTCTTCATGGTGGGCGACCGGCTGAAGAAACCGATTCACGTGAAACCGCGCGGTACCGCCGGAAATCGGAGTACGTTACGGGTGACACGCGATCACTACTTCAGCCTGTCCAACCCGATGCGGCTCTTCTTAGAGCAGATATTGGAAGGCAAAACCTCTGACGACGCGGCGACGGCTCGGTATCCAACGAATCTGATTACCATCGGCCTTGATATACAAAGCCCCAACATCACCCAAATTCTACGGTCTGTTGCGGGTTCGCATCCAATAACGATTTACCACCTAAATAGTAGGCGCTGGTTCGATGCGAACCGAGCGCAGCTTGCGGAGCGAACGGGAGTGAACCGGCACCTGCTCGTGGAAGTAGAGGAAGCCGAAGTCGTTGGCACCCGTAGAACCGTGAAAGGTATCGAGACCCTGCATGATACCCTTCGGAAACTGGTCAATCAGATTGGGCTCAAGTTTCAAGAGTCGTACAAGCCGCGGGGGATCGCACGACACGAGATTATCCACGAGATCTTTTTTGATGAGATTCGTAGAACTAGGGTTCCTACGCATGAGAAAGGGTCTGACTCCGAGGTTGACTACCACCGGGCGCGGTTGTGCACTGAACTCGTACTCAGCTTGGCCAAAAATAATGGCCGAATTGATCTTACATCACTGGTGCGTGATCGGGTCGGGACATACTTCGAAGAGTTACGTTCGGCAACGTTGCAAAGTGAAACTGAGAACGATCCTGAAGCATCGTCTTTGGAAAGCGTACTGCACTTGTTCCATGACGCAGGAGTGACAATGCCTTTGCGCGGCACAGAGGGAAACATTCTTTCAATCCAGATTCCCGAAGACAGTAAGTCTCGGCGGGGACGGTGGTTATGGACTAGGCTCTGCTCGGCACTTCAGCAAATCCCGAACAAAGAGATTCAAGACCGCGCAAGGTGGCTGATGTCTGATGACCGTGACCAGTCATATTCTTGGGATCGGTTCGATTCTCTACTCGCCTCAGAGGCGCGTGATATCAATCCGAATTTCGACCATCGGCAGTTGCTATTATCGCGTGCTCCGGGGCCTGATGAGGTGCTCCACACGAACCTCGCCCTCGCGCTCAAGTTGGAGGAGATCGCCCGAAGTGACTGGGACGTGCTACTTGTGGTTACTGAGTTCGGGCACTCCTTCCACAAAGTCGCATCTTACATTAACCCTGACGTGAAAGGCACAAAGCGCTTTTGTATTATTCTTGCAGAAAATGAGCACAAACTAGCCACCGGGGGGGGACGTTTGGGAAGCGCGCCGCAAGGGGTTGATGCAGCTCAAATCAGAACATTTTCACTTCCATACTGGCTTCATAACCGCCATATGATTTTGGGGTTAAAAGCCACTGAAAAAATAAACGAATGGGATTATACAAGCGCAATCTTATATGACAGGACAGGTTTAAGCAACCGAATCAATCCCGTATATATTAGTCAGAAGAACAAGGTAGATCTCGACGCGCTTAAGGATGTGTTTTTCCGTTATGTATGGCAAGCCAGAACACCAACATGGCTCTCGGAATACAAAGAGAAGTCGGAAGAAGAGATCAAGCGTGCCGTCCGACGATCACGGAGGGAGTTGGAAATCGAGTGGTGGAGAAACGCTCGTCAACAGAACACATCTTCAGCCGACGATTAGCCCAACTCCGCATAGGCGCTCATCGGAACTATCCAGATGCCTTTAAGATTGTGGCGGAAGCAGGACGAGTGCCAGAGCCTATGTCAAACCACGCCCTCTATGAGTTGACCCGGCGAAGAACTGCGCGATTCGGGCGATGCCTTCCGCGAGCGCGTCGGGCGGGGCGACCCACGAGAGGCGGAGCCAGCCTTCGCCCGCGGCACCGAAAGCGATGCCGGGAACGGTGACCACGCGCTGCTCGTCCAGCAGCCGTTCAGCCGCGGCGAGCGAGCTGACCGCCCAGCGCCCGGGGAGGCGGACGAAGCAGTAGAAGGCGCCTTCCACCGGCGCGTGGGTGATGCCGTGCCGGGCCAGGTGCTCCAGCAGCAGCGCGCGCTGCTCGGCGTAGAGCGGCCGGTGTGCAGCCAGCGTCTCGGGGCGGCGGAAGATCTCCAGCGCCACGTGGCCCGAGAAGGTGCTGGCGGCGGTGTTCACCAGCTGGTGCACCTTGGTCGCACCGGCGATCACCTCGCCCGGCCCCACCAGCCAGCCGAGCCGCAGCCCCGTCAGCGCGTTGCTCTTGGAGAGCGAGCCGGCCACCAGCGCGTACGGATACACGTCCGCCAGCGATGCCGGGCGCTCCGGCGTGTAGTAGAGCTCGCGGTACACCTCGTCCGACAGCACGTACACTGGCGGGCCAGGGCGCGCGGCGAGGCCGTCAGCGAGCTTGCGCAGCTCGTCGGCGGGCCAGACGCGGCCGGTGGGGTTGGCGGGGGTGTTGAGGATCACCATCCGCGTGTCGGGCCCCAGCGCACCCAGCACCGCGTCGGCAGACGGGCGGAAGCCGTCGTCGGCGCTGAAGCCGACGGCGCGGTGGCGGACGCCTTCGAGCGCGCAGAGCTTGGCGTAGGCCAGGTAGCACGGCTCGGGGATCAGCACCTCGTCGCGCGCGGGGTCGAGCACCGTCTTGATGGCCAGGTACAGCGCCTCTTCGGAGCCGATGGTGACGCAGACGTTCGCCGCGTCGCCCATCCCGGGAAAGCCGAAGTAGCCGGCGATCGCGGCGCGCAGTTCGGGGGCGCCGGCGTTGGCGGTGTACGGCAGCCCCTCGGTTCGGACGCGCTGGGTGGCCGCCTCGAACGGGGCCACGTCGGGCTGAAGCGTGGGCTCGCCCATCCCCAGGTCGATGTCGCCGGGGCGCTTGCGGGCGTTGATCGCGCGGATCAGCGACGGGGCGATGGTGGCGAGGACGGGGTTCATCAGTCGAAAGTACGAGAGTACGGAAGTACGGAAGTGCGGAAGTGCGAGAGTGCTTCGCGGTGGCGAGTGGATGAGGAGCGGACCGGCGGCTCCGCGCGAGGCCCTCTCCCTGGCGCCTGGCGGCGCCTGTCCCTCCCCCAAAACGGCTTGGGGGAGGGACGGGGCTCGCTTCGCTCGCGGCTACTTCGTCTCTGCCGAGAGGACGGCCATGCGCGCGGGCGCGTGAGGGATGCGCGCCCGGAGGGCCGGGAACGCGGCGGGCCGCCTGCACCGCCGTGTCCGCCGAGACAGCGCCAGGGCGGTCCGCCGTGGGCTCGGCTGCGTTGGGCACAGTTGTATCGTGCCCTACGCAGCGCGCAGCCCGGCCCGGAGCGCAGCGGAGGGACACGCCCGCATCCGCCGTTCGGCCCTTCGAGCCCCTCTCGCCAAGAGGAACCGGCTACTTCGCGAAGAACCGGCGCAGCGCGCGGTAGCAGAACTCCAGCGACTCCACCGAGCACCACTCGTTGGTCTGGTGCGCCTGTGACGTCTCGCCCGGGCCGAAGTTCACCGCCGCGATCCCGTTGGAGGTGAAGCGCGCCACGTCGGTCCACGCCTGCTTGGGGCGCACGGGAAGCCCCTCGCGCGCCAGCCAGTCGCGGATCAGCGGATGGTCGAGGTGCACGTCGCCGCTGGGGGCGCTGTCGGTCACCTCCACCTGGCCCAGGTCGCCCACGATCGACCGCAGCTCGGCCTCGGCCGCCTCGGCCGTGTTCCCAGGGGCGAAGCGCACGTTGACGTTCAGCATCAGCACGTCGGGAACCACGTTCTTGCTGTTGGACGTGAGCGCCTGCGTGATCACGAACACCTCGTAGAACGTCAGCTCACCGAACTGCACCGGCCGCCGCTCGAGCCCGGCGAAGCGCTCCAGCAGCGGGATGGCGCGGTGGATGGCGTTCTCGCCCTGCCACGGGCGCGCGCTGTGGGCGCGGGTTCCGCTCACCGTGACGGTCGCGTGCAGCGTGCCCATGCACCCCGGCTGCAGCCCCATGTCGGTGGGCTCCAGGATGAAGGCGAAGTCGAGCGTGGGCAGCACGCCGCTCTCCAGCACCGGCTGCAGGCCGTTCTCCTCGGCCGGGCCTTCCTCGGCGTCGTAGAAGATCCACACGGGCCGGGTGCCTTCCAGCTCGCGCCAGCGGTCGAGCAGCGCCAGCATCACCGCCACGCCCGCCTTCATGTCGCTGGCGCCGCAGCCATACACGCGGCCGTCGCGCACCTCGTAGTCCTGCACCTCGGCGCACTTCACGGTGTCCAGGTGCCCCACCAGCGCCACCACGGGCAGCGCCTGCCGGTCGGCCGCCTGGTTGCACGGGTCGCAGACCACGGAGTTGCCGATACGCGTGACGCTCCCGGCGCCCGCGGCCTCGGTGCAGCGGCGCTGGATCCAGCTGGCGATCTCGGCCTCGTACCTGGTCTCGCTGGGGATGCGGCACAGCTCCAGCGTGAGCGCCGCCAGCTCGCCGCGCACGGCGGCGGACGTTTCGCTGTCGCGCGCGTCGACGGAAGTGGCGTGGGCCATCAGACCTGCACGTTGAAGGTGCGGAGGACGTCGTTGAGCGACGTCTTCTTGTCGGTGGACGCCTTGCGCTCGCCGATGCGCAGCGCGCAGGGCACGTGGAAGGTGCCCGCCGGGAACTCCTTCGGCATGGAGCCGGGGATGATGACGGAGCGGGCGGGAACGCGGCCCTTCGTGATCACCGGCTCGCGCCCCGTCACGTCGACGATGGGGGTCGACGCGGTGAGGACCACGTTGGCGCCCAGCACCGCCTCTTCCTCCACGATCACCCCCTCCACCACGATGCTGCGCGAGCCGATGAAGCAGCCGTCCTCGATGATCACCGGCTGCGCGCCCGGCGGCTCCAGCACCCCGCCCAGCCCCACGCCGCCCGAGAGGTGGACATTGCGCCCCACCTGCGCGCACGAGCCCACGGTGGCCCAGGTGTCCACCATCGTCCCCGCGCCCACCCAGGCGCCGATGTTCACGTAGCCGGGCATCAGCACGCATCCGGGCTCCAGGAAGCTGCCGTAGCGCGCCACCCCCGGCGGCACCACGCGGATCCCCTGCTCGCGCAGGTTGTGCTTGGTTTCGATCTTGTCGTAGAAGCTCAGGTCACCGGCCTCGATCGGCTCCAGCGGGCGCAGCGCGAAGTAGAGGAGGATCGCCTCCTTCACCCATGCGTTCACGCGCCACTCGCCGTCCGTCTTCTCGGCCACCCGCAGCTCGCCGCGGTCCAGCCGCCCGATCACGGTCTCCACCGCGCTCCGCGCGCCGCCCCGCTTCAGCAGCTCGCGGTCGCGATACACTTCGCTGATGGTGCGCTCCAGCTCCGCCCCGTCCATCGTCATCCTCGTTGCCTGTAGGTCACGCCCGATAAGGGCGGCGGAACGTAGCCCGCGCGCCCGCACGCGACAAGCGCGCCACCCCCCGTCCCCGCTCGCCCGCTCCGCGAAACGCGGCTATATTGTTCGCGCGCCGGGGCTTGGGATCGTCCTTCCCGCTGCGCCGCCCCTGCTGAGCCCTGCCTGACACGACGAAGATTCTGCGGATGATGAACCGCTCGCGCCCGCTGCTCCCGATGGTCCTGGCGATCGTGGCCGTGCTCGCCGGCACGGGCGCCTACGCCGCGTGGATGGCGATCCCGCCGCGCGCCGCCTTCCACGGCACCACCTACGAGCCCGTGGCCCCCGCGGCCGGCTTCCGGCTCGCCGACGTCGACGGCCGCGCGGCCACGCTGGAGTCCTTCCGCGGCAGCCCTGCGCTGGTCTTCTTCGGCTACACCAGCTGCACCGACATCTGCCCGCTCACGCTCGACCGCCTGGCGCGCGCCGTTCGCGAGCTGGGCGAGGACGCGGGGGGCACCCGCATCGTCTTCATCACCGTGGACCCGGCGCATGACACGCCGGCCGTTCTCCGCCGGTACGTTTCGCGCTTCGGCCCCGCCGTCACCGCGCTCACGGGCGACTCGGCCGCGCTTGCCGCCGCCTGGCAAGGCTACAGCGTGTACGTGATGCCGAAGGACGGGAAGCCGGCCGCGCCGTCGACATCAGCCGAAACGCACGAGCATCACGGAATGCACGACGCGTCACCCGCGCCCGCCACGCCTGCCGTGGCGTCGCAGGCCCCGGCGCCGCAGCTCGCGCACAGCGGCGTGGTGTACGGCATCGACCGCGCGGGCAACCTGCGCGTGGTGATCACCGAGGGCGCCCCCGTCGAGAGCATGCGCGACGACATCCGCACCCTCGCGCGCCTGTAGATCGACGGATCGACCCTGCGGCGAAAGCGGAGCCGGCCACCGCGCCGGTTCCGCCTGCATTCCCCCTGCCCTGCTCGCTCCGCCAGCGTCGATCACATTCCGCGGATCGGCCTCCCGGTCCAATCTCCCGATTCCTGTCCTGATCGCGGATCTCCCGCAGGCTCTCCCCTGTCCCCTCTCCCCTGTCCCCTGTCCCCTGTCCCCTGTCCCCTGTCCCCTGTCCCCTGTCCCCTGTCCACCCCCCGGAACGCACCGTGCATCGACGCCCAGCCCGGTAAACAGACGGCGCCGAGGACCGAGGAGACGGAGATGGCGAAGACGCCGGCGCGGCGCGCATCGGACCGGAAGGGAGTGAAGGTGCTGGGCTGGGTGGCGTGCCTGGCGCTGGCCGCGTCGCTCACCTACACCTTCGTCAAGGCGCTGGTGGACGGGCCCGGCGACGTGGACCCGCTGTTCTTCTCGCTGCAGACGCTGGCCAGCCTGCTGTTCCTGGTGTACTCGCTGCGGCTGAAGAACACGGTATTCGTGGCGGCCAACTGCGTGGCGCTGGAGAACGCGGTGGGAACGCTGGTGGTGGCGGCCACGGCGCACTGAGCGGCGCTCAGCGGCGCGGGCGCGGCGGAAGGCGCAAACCCGTGTCGCGATGCGGGTTTCCGCCTTGCGCCACCGGTCCCGCGCGTGTATCGTGCTGCTCGCACAACCGTCATGCCCCAGATCCGAAATCCCCATCCCGTCTGTCCGGGCCGCCGCCGCGCGGTTCCCGGAGCATCACCGCAAAGCACCCAAGGAGACTCGCAATGAGACGAAGTCTGGCAATCGCCGGCGCCGGAGTGTTCGCGTGCGCGGCGGTTGGCACCCCGCTCCACGCGCAGGGGTCGAGTGTCGACCAGCAGAGCGCCTGCATGTCCGGGCGCGTGGGCGCGGGGGTGGCCTCGCCCTGCGACGACGCCTCGGCCGTGTACTTCAGCCCCGCCGCGCTGGCCCAGCAGGGCAGTGCCTTCAGCCTGGGCGTCACGCTGATCAACGCCGGCAACACCTTCACCTACGATGTGGGCGCCGAGCCGGCGGGCACGCCCAACCGCCTCGAGCGCGACCGCGAGACCATCCCGGTCCCGCAGGCGTTCCTGTCGTACAAGGTGCATCCGCGCGTGGCCGCCGCCATCGGCGTGTTCGCGCCGTTCGGGCTGGGGATCAAGTGGCCGGTGTGCTCGCTGGCCAACGAGCCCAACAACTGCGGCACCGGCAGCGACAACTTCGAGGGCCGCTACACGGGCTACGACAACGCGCTGCGCGCGATCATGGTGCAGCCCACGCTGTCGTTCGACGTGATCCCCGGCCGCCTGTCGGTGGGCGCGGGGCTCGACTACGTGCGCGGCAGCATCGAGGTGCACCAGCGCGCCGACGCGCCCAGCATCGGCCTGCGCGGCCGCGACGTGGCCGACGTGACCCTCGAGGGCGACGGCACCGGCCTCACCGCCAACGTGGGCGCCGTGCTGCAGGTGGCCCACAACACCTCGATCGGCGTGCGCTACCTGCACTCCACCGAGATCGACTTCAGCGGCGACGCGACGTTCGTGCAGGTGCCCACCGGCACCATCTTCGACCCGATCCTGGCGGCGCAGTTCGCCACCGGCGGGCCGTTCACCAACCAGGGCATCGGCACCACCATCAAGTTCCCGCACCAGCTGGTGGCCGGGATCAGCTTCCGCCCGGTGGAGGTGCTCAACCTGCTGTTCGACTACCAGCGCACCGGCTGGTCGAGCTTCGACCAGTTCGACGTGGACTTCCAGGGCGCCAGCCCCGACAAGGTGCTGACGCTCAATTACCGCGACAGCAACACGTACCGCCTCGCGGCCGACTTCATGTACAGCGACGCGCTGTCGTTCCGCGCCGGCTTCCGCTACAACACCGCCGCCACGCCGCGGGCCACGCCGTTCCTCCCCGAGGGCGAGCGCAACTACTACACGGCCGGCATCGGCTGGCACGTGACCCCCAAGCTCTCGGCCGACTTCTCGTACCAGTACATCAACCAGCCCCCCCGCCGCGGCGCCGTGCGCCCCGACGAGCCGGCGATCGGCGTGTACGACGCCTTCGGCCAGACCTTCGGCTTCACCCTGGCGTACCGCTTCGGCGCGCGCCCCATGGGCCAGTGACGAACACGTCGGACCACTCGTCCGGTAAACAGATGGACAACCCCTCAGGGAGAAACGCATGAGATTGGCAACCCGACGCCCCCTCTATGCCGCGGCCGCGCTGGCCACGCTGGCGCTGGGAGCGTGCGTGGGCGATGAGCAGAACATCGCCAACGTCCAGAACCCCGCCAACGGCGGGGTGCTGTTCCAGCGCTACGTGGCGCTGGGCAACTCGATCACCTCCGGCTACCAGTCGGGCGGCATCCTCGACTCCACCGAGGTCCGCTCGTACGTGAACCTGCTGGCCCAGCGCGCCTCCATCACGCGCTTCGGCCAGCCGCGGCTGGCCGGCCCGGGGTGCCCGCAGCCGTTCCCGGCGCCGCTCACCCCGGCGCCCGCGGCGCCCGCGGGCGCGCCGTGCGGCCGCGTGGACGTGAGCGAGTACACGCAGAACCTGGGCGTGCCCGGCGTTCGCATCGCCGACCTGTTCGTCACGCCCACCAACCCGACCAACGCCTTCCAGCGTCTGTACGGGATCCTCACCGGCGGGAAGAGCGAGGTGCAGGCCATGCTCGACGCGCGGCCCACCTTCGTGTCGGTGTGGATCGGCAACAACGACGCGCTGGCGGCGGCGCTGGGCGGCGTGCTGGGGCCCGCGACGGCGGGCGCCGACTCCAACCTCACCCCGCTCGCGTCGTTCCAGACCAGCCTCAACAACCTGACCACGGCCCTCAAGCAGTCGGGCGCCCAGGGCGCGCTGCTGATCGGCGTGGTCGACGCGGTGACGGCCGCGCCGCTGATCCAGCCGGGTGCGTACTTCTATCTCGCGCGCGACCCGGCCACGCAGCGCTTCAACGGCAAGCTGGTCAACAACAACTGCTCGCCGGTGACCGAGCTGGGGCAGCCGAACCCGCTGGCGGCGAACATGGTCAGCTTCCAGATCGTGAGCGACGGCAACCTCCCCGAGATCAACTGCGACCCGGCCGCCTACGCGGTGGGCGACCCGCGCCGGGGGCTGTACCTGCTCGACACCGCCGAGCAGGCGTTCGTGCGCGCGCGCGTGGCGGCCTACAACGCGGCGATCTCGGCGGCGGCCACCGCCAACGGCTGGGCCTACGTGGACCCCAACGCGGTGTTCGGGCCGCTGCTGGTGACCAAGAACGCGCAGGGCCGCTACCAGAACGTGCGCAAGTGCCAGGACCTGCCCACCGCCACCACGCCGGCGGCGTTCCAGGCGGCGGTGCTCAACTCGTGCCCGGTGAACGGGGCCACGGCGGCGCCCAACTTCTTCGGCAACCTGATCTCGTTCGACGGCGTGCACCCGTCCTCGGCGGCGCACGTGATCCTGGCGCAGGAGTTCGCCAAGGCGATCAACGCCAAGTACGCCACGCAGATCACCACGTCGTGACGTAAGGCGTTTCCCGGAATGAACGTCGGCGGGGCGGCTCCGGTTCGGGGCCGCCCCGCTGTTCTTTGCCTGTCGCCCCGGCGAACGGATGAGCTGCGGATCTGGGCGTGTCCCTCCGCTGCGCTCCGGGCCGGGCTGCGCGCTGCGTAGGGCACGATACCGCCGTGCCCAACGCAGCCGGGCCCACGGCGGCCCGCCCGGGCATCCTCCCCGTCCGACGTGGCGGTGCAGGCGGTCCGCCGCGTTCCCGGCCCTCCGGGCGCGCATCCCTCACGCGAAGCCCGCGGCGTTTCTCATCTGCTAACTCTCTCTACTGGCTCTGCTGACTCTGCTGACTCTGCGTGGGCCTTCGCAGTCGTCTTCCGCGTCGTTCGACCCGCGATTCACGCGGAGTGGGAACGAGAAGCGCCCGGCCACGTCGCGCCTGGCGCCGCGAGCGTGTACATTCCCGGGCCGAACCTTTCCGCATACCCCGCGAGCATGACCGAACCGAGCCCCGCGACGGGGATCCCCCCGTCCATCGACCGGATCCTGCGGCGCTTCGCCACGCTTTCGCCCGACATGACGCGGCAGGCGCTGGTGCAGTACGCCAACAAGCTCCCGCCGCTCCCCAAGCGCTTCCAGGGGCTCGACGCGGCGCAGTACAGGGTGCACGAGTGCCAGACCCCCGTGGCCATCTACCCCGAGGTGGTGGACGGCCGCATGCACTTCCACGCCGACGTGCCGCGCGAGAGCGCCGCCATCCGCGCGCTGCTGGCCATGCTCTTCGACGCGCTCAACGGCCAGCCGCCCGAGACCACGATCGCCATCCCCCCCGACTTCGTGCGGCAGGTGATGGGCAAGATCGGCCTGTCGGCGCGCGAGGCCGGCCTCAACGCCATGGTCGAGCGCCTGCGCCGCGCCGCCCGCCAGGCCGCCGCCGAAGGGTGACGGCCGCGCGCCCCCGTGGCACCGGGACAGGAATGGCGCTCCGTGTGCGGGCGTGTTCCCGTTCTTTCGTGTTCCCCTGGCCTTCGTGCTCCCTGGTTTGCCCAAACCTCCCTTGCGCCCCACCGGCCCGCGCGTTCTTTTGTCGGCCCGGATGAACAGGAGACCCGAACCGATGCAACGAGCTTTCACCGGCTTTTCGCGCCTGTCGCTCGCCGCGCTGGCGCTGGCCGCTTCCGCCGCGGGTTGCCGCCCCGGCGGCGACTACGGCTACGACCGCGTGTCGCACCGCGAAGAGCCCGCGGTGCCGCAGGCCACCAACCCCGACCCACCCCCGGTGCCGCCCGGCGGGCTGGCCGGGGCCGCGCAGGCCAAGCTGGTGGCCAGGAACCTCCCCGCGGGCGTCACCCAGGCCATGGTGGACGAGGGGCAGAACCTCTTCGGCACCACGTGCGCCGGGTGCCACGGCCCCGCGGGTGCCGGCACGCCCGCCTGCCCCACGCTCAACGACGCGCAGTGGATCAACATCACGGGCGCGTACCCCGAGATCGTGACCACCATCACCAACGGCGTGCCCGCGCCCAAGCAGCACGCGGCACCCATGCCCCCCAAGGGCGGCGGCAGCTTCGACGACGCGCAGGTGAAGGCGCTCGCCGCATACGTGTTCGCGCTCAGCCGGCAGGGCGAATCATGAGCACCCAGAACAACGAGCCCGGCAACACGGGCGACACCGTGCGCGCCCGCTACCGCGAGTGGGCCGACGCCAACCCCCGGCCGCGCGGCCCCTCGGCCATCGGCATGCCCGATGTGGGCGAGGGCACCGTGCGCATGGCCGCGGTGGGCGCGGGCGTGGTCACCGGGCTCTTCCTGCTGGTGCTGGCCATCACCGCCTTCGTGGCCTCGCGCAGCTGGGCGACGATCGACCGCGGCGGTGCGGAGGTGGCGTACTTCCTCACCGGCTGCTTCCTGACGGTGGCCGGCGTGGGGTGCATCTGGGCCACGCTGAACCACATCTTCAGGGTGCTCGCGGGCCCGCCCGCCCACCACTGAACCGCCAGGGCCGAGGTGAGCGGCGCGCCGGGGCAAGCGACCCGGCGCGCCGCTCCGTTTTGGTGCGACTCGGGTCCGCACGAAGCTTGCGTTACCTGGACAGCCACGGCTCGGACGCCTTGTCCCACGGGCGGCCCCAAATGGGTGCGAGGGCCGAATTGGCGCGTTCAAGAGTGTTGACGTGGACGGTGGCCGGCAGTACACTATTGTGCACCGAGCTACAACTGTCCTGAAGCGTATCCCCGCCTTCGCGCGAACCCCGCGTTACGGAGACCATTTGACCATGCCCAAGATCTCGCTCCGCCGTCCGTCGCTCGCGCTCGCGGGTATCCTGATCGCCATCGGCGGATGCGCCGAGTCGCCGTCGTCTCCCTCGGGGGCGCAGTTCCTCACGCGCGGCCCGCACCCGCGCTACGACGTGACGGGAAGCCGCAGCGCGGTGATCGACCAGCGCGGCGGAACGCTGGTGACCGCCGCCGGCGACCGGATCACCTTCCCGGCCGGCGCGCTGTCGGCCCCGACCAGCATCACCATCACCTCCAACGACGACCTGGTCGGCGTGGAGTTGAAGCCGCACGGCCTGCGGTTCCCTCACGGCCGTCAGCCGGTTCTCGAGTTGAACACGGCCGGAGCCTCCGCGGCCACGGGGAACTCGATCGACGTGGCGTACGTGGACGAGAGCGGGGACATCGCCGAGGTGCTG
>Ga0070686_100000222_pt1 | contig 39335 bp, 46 predicted proteins | sample KBSS23LmetaG_FD_65654 | JGI IMG/M metagenome (GOLD analysis project Ga0070686, IMG submission 65654) | Switchgrass rhizosphere microbial communities from Kellogg Biological Station, Michigan, USA - KBS S2-3L metaG | ecosystem: Host-associated > Plants > Roots > Rhizosphere ...
GGATTTTTCTTCATGCTTATTGCCATTGGTGCCGTTGTGGCACTGTCTTTTTTGCGGGTCAGAAATCGAGAAGAAAGGTCAATTGATTCAGTTCTTTTACAAGTTGCAGTTCCCAAAAATAACGACATCAGAATTGATGCAATGGAGCAGCTTATTGCGTCATTGTCTTCGATCCGAAAAGGCGGTTGGCAACAGAAGTATCGATTGGATATTCAACCAGCAATTTCCTTTGAAATAGTTGCCAAGGCAGAAGACATTAGGTTTTATGTATGGACGCCTAAAAACTTTCAGGATTTAGTTGAGAAACAAATTCATGGAAGTTATCCTGATGCTGAAATCACTCCAGTTGATGAATACAATATCTTTACTGAAAATGGAAAAGTGGCGTATGCTGCACTTCAACTGAAAAAGGACAATTACTACCCAATAAAGACATTTAAAGAACTTCCTACCGACCCAATGGCAGTTATTACTTCAGCTTTAGCAAAAATGGGACCGAATGAAGCAGTCGCAATTCAGGTTCTCATTTCCCCAGCACCTGGGAGCTGGCAAGGAGAGGGAAGAGGATTTATATCTTCTACCAAGAAATCGGAGACCGATCCGAATAAAGCTAAATTCTCAGTTTCTGCAAAAACATTGGAAGCAATTGAAAATAAAGTCAGTAAACCCGGATTTGAAACACAAATTCGAATTATTGTGGTTTCTGATGATGAAGGGATGGCAAAATCGCACTTATCCAATATTACATCAGCATTTGAATCATTCGCAGGAGACTCAAATTCTTTTGGCAAACGAAAGATCCGTATGAAAGGGAGCTTTATTGAAGACTTCCTCTATCGGTATCATCCGATGTTTAATTTTAAAGGGAATCGTATTTCGATTCTTAATTCAGAAGAGATTGCAACTGTTTTCCACTTCCCAAATAAACAGATTACAACTCCTCATATTTTGTGGCTCTATTCTAAATCTGCTCCAGCTCCCGCTGAGATTCCAACAGAAGGACTATTTTTGGGAACGAGTGTGTATCGAGGTGTTGTCCGAGAAGTCCATATCTCGGATGTTGATAGACAACGGCATATGTATATTGTAGGAAAAACAGGAACCGGGAAAACCAAGTTCTTGCAGTCAATGATTCTCCAAGATATGGAAGCGGGTCGAGGTCTCTGTTTTATTGATCCTCACGGTGACGCAGTTGAAGAGCTTCTGGGGATGATCCCCCCTGAGCGCGCGGGTGACGTTGTTTATTTTAATCCTTCAGATACTGATCGTCCGATGGGACTAAATCTTTTGGAAGCAAAAACAGAAGATCAACAGCATTTTGTGGCGACCAATGTTATCAATATGATGTACAAACTTTTTGATCCATATAAAACGGGTATTGTTGGCCCTCGATTTGAGCATGCCGTCCGAAATGCAATTTTGACATCCTTTGCAGATCAAGGCGGAACGTTTATTGAGCTCATGCGTATTTTAACTGATGCTAATTATGTTCAAGAGCTTCTGCCAAAAGTAACTGATCCAATCGTTAGAAGATATTGGACAGATCAGATTGCTCAAACTTCTGATTTCCATAAATCAGAAGTTCTCGATTACATTACATCCAAATTCGGTCGCTTCGTCACCAACCGTGTGATCCGCAATATTATTGGACAATCTCAATCGTCATTTGATTTTAGAAAAGTTATGGATGACAGTAAAATTCTTCTTATTAATCTTTCAAAAGGATCGCTTGGGGAAGAGAACTCAAGCTTTCTTGGGCTTATTTTAGTTCCTCGAATCCTCATGGCTGCTATGAGTCGTGTTGACATGCCGGAAGAACAGCGGAAAGATTTTTACATGTATGTTGATGAATTCCAAAACTTTGCGACACCTGATTTTGCTCAGATTCTCTCTGAAGCCCGTAAGTTCCGACTTAATTTGACTGTGGCCAATCAGTTCATCGGCCAAATCGATGAAGAAATTAAAAATGCTATTTTTGGGAACGTTGGTACCATTATTACCTATCGGGTAGGTACCAATGACGCAGGATACTTAGCTCGAGAATTCACCCCCATTTTTTCAGAAGATGATCTTTTAAATATCGAAAAGTATCATGTATATATTCATACCTTGGTTAAAAATGAGACAGTTCAACCATTCTCAATGAAGCTCAGTAGCACCATTATTGATCGTCTGAAAAACAGAAATGAAAAACTGGCAACCATTATTCGAGATATGAGTAGGCATACGTATGGGAGAGATGTACGATTAGTTGAGACTGAGATATCAAGAAGAGCAAAGTTGTAATACTTCAATATTAAAATCTTCCCCCATTTGATATAATCGAACTTATAAATGGGCTTGTCGTTCAACGGTTAGGACGTGTGTCTTATAAACACACAACAATGGTTCGACTCCATTCAAGCCCACCATTTTTGACGTGTCATTCTGACATAAAGTCCAGAGGATGGTTCGACTCCATCAAGGCCCACCAAAATAAAACATATGACAGACGGAATTAAAACAAAAGATCAGAAAGAAGCAGAAGCAGAAATTCAAGAAAGACACCGTGATTATCGTATAGCCTCACCTAAGGATCGCCACTGGTCTCAGAGCCATATAGATACACATGCTGCTAAAGAAGGTAAAGTTGCTGAATTCTTTGCTCAGAGGAGAAGAGAAAGAGAAGGGATTTAAAATCTCTTTACAATTCCACCAATGTCTGTCTCTTTCCAGACTCGGTTGCTCCTGCAAGTTCAAGATATCTCTCTGTAGTTGAAAGTCGTCGGTGACCAGAAACTTGGGATATTAAGATCAGATCAACGCCACCTTTTAGATTTTCAACAATGAAGGTAGTTCTCAAATCATTGACGGAAAACCTTTCAATTCCTGCTCGTTGCATATATCGGTCAATTGCCGCTCGGATATTTCTTATTGCTAAGGGCTTGCCATTTTTACTAACAAAGATGAAAGGAGAATCCGTTTCTGGCCTGATTGCCATATATCGATCAAAACTTTCTTTTGCAGGATCATTTAATGGAACTTTTCGTTCAGGTTGGGTAGAGTATGCCCGAATGGTGAGTTCATGATTTACAATGTCAGTCATTTTTAAATTTGAAACTTCTGAAATACGGAGTCCAGTTTGGAGGATAAGCTCAACAATGGCGGCAATTCGTTCGTCATCCCGAACTACATCTCGAAGTGCGCGATATTCCATAGGTGACAAAAACTTAGGCAACATATATTGAACCTTTGGATGGGAAACATTTTCTGAAGTATTTGAGGTAACAAGCCCTTCCTGCGAAAGCCATCGGAAAAACGTCTTAATCGCGTTTAATTTTCTTGAAACGGACTTGGCAGTGTATTTTTTATTGCTGAGCGTGTCTCGGAAACCCTCGATATCCTCGCGTTTTACATCAGACGCAAGAACCACTGAATGTTCAGTTAGGTACTCAATAAACTGTTCAATGTCAGCCCTATAGGCTAATATGGTAGATCGAGATCTATCCTTTGCTTCCAGGTTTGCAACAAACTGTGGAAGTAAATTTTTAAGAAAATCTTTTTGCATAATGTATTATCTTTGTGTCATCGCAATTGGGGAAACTAGTCTTGAATTTGATTCAAAAAGACTAAAAAGTGGTATGATGATAACATATCAAATGTTTATGTATTATCTATCATTTCCCAATTTATCACTCCTATTTTCCAGTCACGTAATATCGCCCAATTTTGTATGCTATCGGATACTATAGTACCACATAAGTGAACATAAGGTCAATATAATATATCCTAAAGCATATTATTCGTAATTATCCTATTTTTTTAAACCAAAGCTTGTCTATGAAACTATTTAAAAAAACATTACCAGTATTTATGATTGTTTGTGCGCTTTTTCTGACGCTCTCTGCCATTAGTACCTATCAGAAGCTAAATAAAGCCAAAGTAACGATAGAAGAGGCTCGTCTGAGTGCTGAAAAGCTGGAGAATGAACAAAAAACCCTGCAAGATCAACTCTCACAGGCAGAAAGTTCACAATTTATTGAAAAACAATTGCGAGACAAACTTGGAATGGCAAAAGGAGGAGAAGTTGTTCTGGTACTTCCTGATGAACAAGAGCTCAAAAAGCTTGCACCGCCACGAGCCCAAGAGGAAGAATATGTGCCTAAAAAGAATTGGGAGAAGTGGAGAGAGCTGTTTTTTTAAATTTGGCCCCTTATCACTTCGTGTTGCGGGGCTAGGAGTTGAACCTAGCCTGAGAGATTATGAGCCTCCCGTGCAGCCGTACACTACCCCGCATGTAAAATTGCTATTAGCCATTCGCTTTCTGCAATTCAGACTGTATTTTATCACTCTTAGTTTCATTCAACAAGCTCACGTTGAACGTGTTATCTAAATCAGGTAAAATACCAAGTGTGTCGGCTTTGTCAACGTAGCTCAGCCGGTTAGAGCACAGCATTCATAACGCTGAGGTCGGTGGTTCGAGCCCACCCGTTGACACAAATATGCCTAGAGTTAAACAGACAAAATATCGATTTAACCCCATTCAGGCTAGAAATGCTGCAAAATATTTTTTAGATTTATCTAAGTTTACTTTCTCACTCCTTGTTATTGGATCATTAGTATCAGACAAATGGATTGCATTAAAATCAGGAGTTTGGTATATTGGAGTGGTACTAACAGTTGGGTTTTTTACATTAGGAATGTATTGTTATAAAACTCGAAAATAATATGAATACGCAAGAAATCACTTTAATATTGCTGGGATTGTTCGGATTATTGGTCTTTGTATATGATCGGTTTGGATATTTAGTGTTTAAAAAGAAAAAGTAATTGTTTGAGTTTAAATAATTGGTTTGGTATAATACATCTAAATCCATTGATCCAGAAGGTTGGAACTGGGGAGGATTGTAATAAATAAGCCCTGAGTGTAAACGAAGGGGAAGCGAGGTGGCACCGTCTTTTTTAGGAAAGGCCCTTGTAAATCTTTAAGTATTTTACTTAAAAATTTGCAAGGGCCTTTTTTATTGGTTCAATTATATGAAAAATAATTCAAATAAAATAATCGGCTTAATCGGAGGAATGGGGCCATATGCTAGTGCCTATTTTTATGAAATGCTTTTACAAAAGAGTAATAAGTTGTATGGTGTAAAAAACAATGATGAATACCCAGAAATAGTCATAGATTCGGTCCCTGTGCCAGATTTTATTTCTGAGGTTAGTAAGCTTGAACAAGCAAAGGATATGCTCATAGTTAGAACGAAGAAATTAAATGACTTTGGATGCAGTGTTATTGCAATGGTTTGTAATACTGGACATATCTTATATAAAGACTTGGCACAACATTCAAACGCTCCGTTTTTATCAATGATTGACCTTGTTTCAGAGGAAACTAATAAAAGAAATTTTAAAAAAGTAGGCGTTCTCGCTACGAGCACAACGATAAATACAGGGTTATATGATAAAGTGTTATCGAGTAAGGGAATTACTGTGATGTATCCATCAGTAGATATGCAACAATATCATGAAATTGTGATCCGAGATGTAATTGCTGGAGAGAATGCCGATAAACACAAACAAGATCTATTTACAAAGACAAAAGATTTTGTTGAAAACAATCAACTCGATGGAATAATTTTAGGTTGTACTGAATTACCTTTAATATTTCCCAAGGATAAATTTACTAATGTAATTGATTGTTTAGAAGTGTTGGCAGATGAATTATTAGAAAGGTACTATAATTAAATATATGGTGCAAACTCGAATCAAAAAGAAACGAATTCTTACTGGCGATACTCCAACGGGCAAATTGCATGTTGGGCATTATGTGGGAACTCTAGAAAATCGAGTAAAACTTCAGGACCAATATGAGACATTTATTATTAATGCTGATCTTCATGCATTGACCACACTTTCCCAAAATCCACAAGTAATTCGAGATCATGCCATCGAGGTTGTTATAGATAATCTCTCAGTAGGATTGGATCCTAAAAAAGTACATTTCTTCTTTGAGTCTGAAATCCCTGAAATTTATGAACTGGCTGCGATCCTTTCAATGTATGTAAGTCATAATCGAGCACTCCGTAATCCCACAGTAAAAGATGAAATTACCATGAAAGGGCTTGGCGATCAATTTTCTCTCGGATTTGTAAATTACCCAATATTTCAAGCCGCTGATATTTTATCAGTTAAAGGAGATTTGGTCCCAATAGGAAAGGATAATGTCGCACACCTTGAACAAACTCGCGAACTCGCCCGAGAAATAAACAAAATTGCTCATAAAGATATGTTTTCTATTCCAGAAGCATTAGTTGGGCGGATTGGAAAACTTCCGGGAACTGATGGAAATCCAAAAATGGGGAAAAGTTTGGGAAATGTTATTTACCTATCTGACACAAAAGAATTAGTTACTGAACGAGTGATGAAAATGTATACTGATCCAAAGAGAATTCATGCAACTGATCCAGGAACCGTAGAAGGAAATCCTGTTTTTACGTATCACGATGTATTTAATACAAACAAAGAAGAAGTCGCCGAATTAAAAGAGCGATATCGGAAAGGAACAGTAAGTGATGTAGAAGTAAAAGAAAAACTTGCAAAAGCATTTAACGAATTCTTAGACCCAATACGAGAAAAAAGAGTTTATTATGAGAAAAATAAAGATTTAGTCATGGATATTGTCCAGGAAGGAATTAAAATAACTCGCGAAGAAGCAAAAAAGACATTGGAAGAAGTGAGAGAAGTGGTAGGCTTGAGTTATAAGTTTTAATATGGACACAATTACAATTGATGATTTTGGGAAAGTAGATATTCGGATTGGCATTGTTATCGATGCAACGGTTCCTGAGTGGAGTCATTGGGTGATGAAACTGAAAGTGAATTTTGGTGAGGAAATTGGGGAGCGGACGATTTTTTCGGGGATTATGAAGTTTTATAAGCCAGAGGAACTATTAAATAAACAATTTCCGTTTGTTATCAATCTTGAACCGAAAAAAATTGGACCGGAACGAGAACTTTCAGAAGGGATGTTAATGGCTGCCAGCATTCCTTTTACAAATGAAGCGGGTGAAGATGATGATCGACCCGTTCTCATGCCTTTGATGACAGAAGTACCGAATGGGACAAAAGTCATATGATCTATTGCATTTCTTTCGGTTCCCATATCAATCTGATCGTGGTATAATCACCCTCGTATGAGCCCGTTTTCTATTAAAAAAGAAATCAAAAACAAAACTGCTCCAGAGAATAAAGAAAAACAGGAACCAAAAAAAGAAGGACAAAAAGAGAAGAGACTCTTTGAATTTAAACTCAAACTCAATCTTTGGAAAATTCTTATAGGTACTTTCCTTTTGATCTTCTTTTTGCCATTCGTTTTGTCTCTTTTAGAATTCCAGAGAACCAATAGCAAAGTTGGTATTGCAGAACTTTTAAATGACATTAAAGCAGATAAAGTAAAAGAAGTCCTCGTTCAAGATGATAAATTAGTTTTGACGTATGATGATGGAACAGTGCGATCCAGTACCAAAGAAGCTTCGTCAAGTTTTGACCAACTTCTCACCAATGCTGGTATTGATCCAACGACGGTGAATTATGCAGTGGTTGATCAATCCCTTACCAAAACGGCAAGTGATGTTTTGAGTGTTGTTTTGCCACTTCTTCTTATGGGTGCGTTTTTCTTCTTTATTATCCGAGCTCAGACCCGTGGAGCACAAGATATCTTTTCTTTTGGAAGAAGTAAAGCAAAACTTTTTGCAAAAGGCAAACAGAATGTAACATTTAATGACGTTGCAGGGGTAAATGAAGCGAAAAAAGAACTTGAAGAAGTTGTGGACTTTTTGAAAACCCCAGCCAAGTATCGAAAAATGGGAGCTCGGACACCAAAGGGGGCACTTCTTTTCGGCCCAGCTGGTGTTGGGAAGACACTTTTAGCACGTGCGGTTGCAGGAGAAGCGGGAGTGCCATTTTTCTCAATGGCGGGATCAGAATTTATGGAAATGCTTGTAGGTGTTGGCGCAAGCCGTGTTCGCGATCTTTTTTCGCAAGCAAAACTTTCTGCACCTTCAATTATTTTTATTGATGAAATTGACGCGATCGGGAGACAACGTGGACGAGGGGTTATGGGTGGCCACGATGAACGAGAACAGACACTCAATCAGATTTTAGTTGAGATGGATGGATTTACGCCCAATGATAATGTCGTTGTTCTCGCTGCAACCAATCGTGGAGATCTTTTGGATCCAGCACTTTTGCGTCCCGGTCGTTTTGACAGGCGAGTGGTACTCGATATGCCTGACAAAGAAGGTCGGGTTGCGATTTTGAAAATTCATGCCAAGGGTAAAAAGTTTGCCAAAGATATTAAATGGGATCGTGTTGGAGATCGAACGATCGGTTTTTCAGGAGCTGATTTGGAAAACATGCTCAATGAAGCTGCGATTACTGCGGCACGCGAAGAGAAAAAAGAAATCGATATGAAAGATATCGAAGAAAGTGCAACAAAGGTAAAACTTGGTCCTGCAAAAAAGAGGCTCCAATCAGAACTCGATAAAAAAATTACGGCCTATCATGAAGCAGGTCACGCGATCGTTGGCCATGCTTTGTCTGAAGTTGACCCAGTGCATCAGATTTCCATAGTTGCTCGCGGAATGAGTTTGGGACATACACTCTTCCCACCTATTGCTGATCGGACACATGAGACAAAAACGAGACTTCTCCAGCAAATTGTTGCAATGCTTGGTGGCCGAGCAGCAGAAGAAGCAGTATTTAATGAAATGACATCTGGAGCGTCCAATGATATCGAGCAAGCCACCCGTGTCGCACGTGCAATGGTAACAGACTTTGGTATGAGTTCCTTAGGTCCCGTGAACTTAGGCCCTCAGTACGAACTAGATGAATTCGGAAAGACAAGTTGGTATGAACCATCAAATGTTTCTCAAGCAATGCAAGAGAAAATTGATGCCGAAGTGAGGATCATTATTGAAAATGGTTACAAAGAAGCAGTCCAAATTGTAAAAGCGAATCGGAAAAAACTTGATGAAGTTTCGATGAAACTCTTGGAAGTAGAGACCTTGGATCGAGAAGAATTTGAAAAGATTGTGGGAGAGAAGAAGAATGCAAATGAAGTGAAGTTGACTGATGGGAATGGGAGTTCTAAGAAATTGAAAAATTAATATGACTGAAAGTCAAAGAAAACCACGACAACTAAGATTGAGGCCTGAAGACATTGAAGAAATTGCAGCACATGAACTCCTACGATGGAGAAGAGAAAATCCTGGTGAAGAACCTCGTCCGATGCAGGTTCGTGTAACATTAAATGATCAAGGAGGATTGCATGTTGAGACAAATCCAGTTGAAGATAAGAGCCAAACTTAAAAACATATTGAATTATCCTCATTGTATTTGCCTTAGCTCATAGTATCCTTGATCCACAATGACAGAACGGTTGGATACTTCATGTATAGAGACACAAATTCTTGAAGGATTAAAAGGAAAAGAATTTGAGTTAGATGACTACATTGCACTTCTTTCAGGGCAGAGAATATCTCCAAAAGCGATACGGACCCTCATAGCTACGATTTGGAATGGCTTTGATCAAAAGAATAGTGGAAATCAATTAAGCGATCAATTCAGATGGAATGCATTGATGTATGGATACTATTGTGATCTTGTTACTCCAGACGAATTTGAAGCATGTCTGGAAGGGAATCAAATAAACGGTAATTTGGTAGAAACAGAATCAGATTTGTTGGTCGATAATTCATTTGATAGATCAGGGAATATTGTATTTGGATCAATTCAACAAGTACATGAATATATACAAGAAGAACGAGTAATAAATCCAGATTTACAAGTACTCTTAGCACATGGAAAATGGAATGGAATTCCTCATTATGGTCATCTTCTTTGTGTCCCTATGTTGGAAAGTAAAATTGAAGAAATTGGTTATCGACTTGATCCAGATAACGTCTTACGAATTGTTTTATGTGATACGAATGATGATATAAAAGGAGCCCAGAGCATACCGTTTCTTACTACTTTATGGCGTGTAAGTCTTATGTCATATGCATATCATCCTTCAGGAAGTGCAATAGATATTTTAGCTCCCTCAGAGAATTTTGATGGACAAAACGCAGGAGAACATTGGCGTACTATTTACAATCTCTTGAGGCCAAACTTTATAAATGTCGCATCTGATCATAAATATAAAGATGATGTATATGCACGATGCCATGAAGCAGAAGCAATCCCAATTGAAATTAAACATAAAGCTGGGGAACCATTTCCTCCGGATCATCCATACCATCGACCTCGAGCATCTTCTACAAGTCTTGTTAAAGGAACGGTAAATGATTTAGAATTTCGTCTTGCAATGACAGATCTTCGTATAAAAGATATTTTTCTTGAGCGATATGGTTCACGCGATCTTTTTTCTTAAATCTTCTGTTACAATATCCACATAAGCAAAGCTTTCGTTTCACTAAAGCAAAGCTTTCGTTTCACTAGGCAAAGCTTGTAATACATTACTACGAAGTAGCAAATTTATTTATGACTAAACTAATCTTAGTTGATGGAAATGCGGCGATTCACCGAGCGTATCATGCAATGCCTCCGATGCGGTCTCCGAAAGGCGAGCCGGTTTCAGTTGTTCACGGAGTTGTTTCTATGCTTTTGGTTCTTATTGAACGTCTTGCTCCAACCCACATTGCTTTTTGTTTTGATCGGCCGGAGCAAACATTTAGACAAAAGAAATTGGTGACATATCAATCACATAGACCTCCCATGGAAGAGGACCTAAGTAGTCAATTTGAAAAGGTTTATGATGTTTTGACAGCGATGAAGATCCCTCAGTATTCATTGGCAGGGTTTGAAGCAGATGATATGATTGGAACCATTGCACAATGTTCAGAGGTGGACGAAGTTATTATTGTAACTGGAGATAGGGACATTCTTCAACTTGTGAATGATAAAGTGAAGCTCTATATGCCAGTGAAAGGGATGAGTGAAGGAAAAATCTACGGTGACGCTGAAGTCATGGAGCGATTAGGTGTTCTTCAGAAAAATATAGTTGACTATAAAGCACTGGTAGGAGATCCATCGGATAATTATCCTGGAGTCCCTGGTATTGGTCCAAAGACCGCACTTACTTTAATCAATCAATATGGAAGTTTCCATGAGATTTATAAGCACCTTGATGAGATTTCAAAAAGTACAAAAGCTAAATTGGAAAAAGGAAAAGAAAGTGGCGAGCTTTCGTATGAATTAGCAACCATTGTAAAAGACTGCGATATTGTTTTCTCTTTAAAAGAGGCTTCTGCTTGGGATATTGATGCACCAGAAGCAATGAAGATTTTTGAAGAATATGGGTTTAAGAGTCTGCCGGAACGAGTAAAGAAGTTGGGACAGAAGTTGGATCAGAATATGCAGGGAAGTTTGTTTTAAACATGCCAAGTAACTGGTTCATTTGTTCCATTTGGATAATCTCGTAAAACTCCAAACTGTCTCGCAATAGCTGCTCGTTCTTCTGCAAATCTTCTTACGATATCAGGACTGAGCCCATATTTTCTTGCATATGGATTGTCTCGGAGTGTATCCATAGCTAAAGTAGAGCTGGTAAATACAGCATGACGATCTACAAGAAGAGCACCTTTATCTATATTATATCGATCGTGCATTCTCCAATTATACATATTCATTCGACGGCCAAAAACATCGAGAAGTCGATTATCAAACCCGCATAAAAGGAAATCAATATCGAGTGTCTCGTATATATCTAAAAATTCTTTGTTTGTATCTTCTGCATTATCAAATGATTGAAGTGGTAATACAACTACCTTTGAAACGTTTTTCAATTGACCGAGTGTGAGTATCCGATGTTCAATAGGGTAGCGTGGTCTTTCTGCTCCTTTTCTTTCCCGAAGGAGCCAGTCTGGTTCAATCCCAACAATGAATTCTATATATTTATCTCTAATTGTTTCCTCAAATGAATGATATCCATTAACATCGGCAACTCTGGATGGATTATTGTGTATATTATTAATTACTATCGCATGGTTTGCTGTCGGTTCGTCAAAAGATCCTGGGAATAAAATGCGGACGGTATCTTTGTCTTTTGTTGATTGTCGGAAACCATCTGAATACCGAACACTCTCGCAAAGATCTCCCCAAGTTGTGTATTTAGATGTATATCTTTTTATTTCATTAGGAGACACATGACTATTCATCATTTGATTAAAAAATAACTTATGATATTGAGTTAAATCAAGTGCATTAGCCCATGCATTTTCAAGTCCCAGCTCTTCAATTTGATCTTGCAATGCTTGAGAAAGAACCTCACTTCTGAGAATCTGTAATAGCTTATTTTCTCGTGAATCATAAGAAGGCTCATAATCTCTGTCAAGGATAAACTTGTTCCATACTCTTTGAACTATGGGTAACGGGGCTAAATAGAAAAGGTAGATGAGATCTTTCCCGTCAAAATCGTCCTGATTTAAAAACCTTTTGATACCTTTTATGATTTCTTGCTGAATAGGGACATGTATAAATGTTTCTTTCTGGATTGGCGATTCAACAGCAGGATTGAGTTGTTTCTTTGTTTTTGTCAAAAGATAAGGAGTATACGCTCGTCTAAATGTTGTTCCCTCGCTCTCTTTAACAACTTCATAAGAATGCCCTATTCGATCAATCATAAGTAGGAGGATTATATATCAATGCTTTCGTGATATCATTGTGAAATGAAAGTAGCTTTAGTTCACGATTATATAAAAGAATATGGGGGGGCTGAGAGAGTTCTGGAAACCTTGCATGAGATGTTTCCGGAGGCTCCTGTTTTTACAAGTGTTTATTTACCAAACTATTTAGGACCGCATAAAGGTCGGTTTAAGAATTGGGATATAAGGCCTTCCGTTTTACAATGGCTTCCTTTGAAAGCAAAGTTGATTAGTCCGATGCGTCTTGTTGCACCATTTATCTTTAAACAAATGAACTTCTCAGATTACGATGTTGTTATTGTTTCTGCAACAGGGGCATATTTGCCAAACCGTATTAATAAGGGATCAGCAAAGCACCTATGTTACTGCCATACGCCTCCAAGGTATCTTTATGGCTATCCTACGGCACGAACCGTTGGCCCTGTATTAAAACCTTTTGTTGCAGTTGCGAATCATTTTTTGCGGATGATGGATCATGAATCTGCACAAAATGTTGATGCCTTTATTGCAAATTCTAAAGAAACAAAAAGTCGCATTGAAAAGTTTTATAGAAAGGATGCCGCTGTGATTTATCCACCAGTTGAAATACCTCAATTAAATTCCAAATCACAAATCCCAAACTCCAAACGAGAATATTATTTGGCTGGGGGGAGGCTTGCGCGAGCTAAGAGGACTGACTTGGCAGTGAAAGTTTGTACTGAGTTACAATTGCCATTAAAAGTATTTGGGAGAGATTTTGGAGGGTTTGAGAATGAGTTGCGAGAAATTGCTGGACCCACTGTTGAGTTTGTTGGAGAAGTAACTGATAAAGAGAAATGGGAACTGATGAGAAATGCTTTAAGCTATATTTCTCCTTCAGAGTTTGAGGACTTTGGAGTTTTAAATGTTGAAGTAATGGCAGCAGGGACTCCTGTTATTGCATTGGGGCAAGGGGGAGCTTTGGAATCGATTGTTGATGGGAAGACTGGGGTATTTTTTGAAGAACCAACTGTTGAAAGTTTGAAAAAGGCAATTAAAAAGTTTGAGAAGATGAATTTAAAACCTGAAGATTGTAGAAAACAAGCTGAAAAATTTTCAAAAAAAAGATTTATACAGGAGATAACGAATTTATTAAATCAGATCATTTAGCTTGACAGTTTTTGGAGAGTGGACATTCTTCACAAGGCCATGGGCGCTCATTACGACGATACGTCTGGCCTCCTCCATATCCTTCTTTTGTGATACATTTTGCAACACCAAGAGTGTCGGTTATTACTTGTGACTGTTGCCTTCTCACTTCTTCATTTGAACAATATTCTTTAAAATCAGCTTTGTTGTATTTCTGGTTGATATTCATTCTTCGTATAGCTTGGGTAAACTTTTCAATGTTCATAATTGATGGAAGTGTATGCTGAATTCATTACGAATTCAAGAAGTTTTCTTGAGAGAAAATAGATGAATTTTTGCTTTGGATTGGGGATACGAAACTGTTAAGTAGTTATGTCCTTTTTGTACCTTATTCGATTCCAGTTATTAGTATTGTGTGTGTCGTCATCATAGCTCTCATCCTCTATCAAAGACAAAGACCATAACTTCATTTTACGGTATAGTTTTGATATAAAATTTTGATACAATAAGGCTATGCCAGAGCTTCCAGAGGTAGAGTCAATCAAACTCCAGTTACAGAAATTTCTTGTTGGTCACAAAATTGAAAAAGTAGAAGTGAAAAATCCAAGACTTTGGACAGGGGATGTTAAAACAATTGAAGGAGCAAAAGTCAAAGATGTCAGAAGGTTTGCAAAAGTTTTATCAATTGATTTAGACAACAATCACTCCATTGTTATTCATATTAAACTCACCGGGCAAATTTTGTATCGCGGTCCGAACCTGAAAGAGGTTCCAGAACTTTCAAAAAAAGTATTGGGAGGAATCCCAGGAATTCATACGCATGTTATATTCCATTTAGATAAAGGAGGCGTTTTGTATTATAACGATGTCAGACGATTTGGTTGGCTCAAAGTGGTTCATACTGACAAATTATTAGAGGAAAATGAATTTATTTCCAAATTAGGTCCCGAGCCTTTTAAAGATCTAACTCTTGAAAAATTCAAAGAAATTTTAAAACGAGGGAATCGTCCTATTAAAGTTCTCATCATGGATCAGGCAAAAATGGGAGGCATTGGAAATATTTATGCCAATGATGCACTCTGGCTTGCAAAGATTAATCCAGAAACAAAGGCAAAGGAGATTAAAGAAAAAGATATGGAAGCGTTATTCGACGCAATTGAAAGTGTATTAAAAGAAGGATTGAAATATGGTGGTTCTAGTGAACTTGCATACGTCACGCCAAATGGCTCAGAGGGTCAGTATCAAAGGCATACATTATCCTATGGAAAAGAAGGAACGACGTGTACGAGGTGTAAAAAGGGAGTATTTGAGAAGTACTTTTTGGCTGGACGTGGTACTTACATCTGCAGGATTTGTCAAAAATAAATTAGCCGATTATATCCTTATATAAATCTTTAACTTCTTCACTAAGTTTTGGACCTAAATTAGATTGAGCTCTAGAATATCTTTGCATAGCGGCCTGACGAGTAGAGGAATCTGCGGAAGGATCCCCGTAACTCACTAAAGAACCTGCCATTGTATCTATTGCTGGTGCAGTTGGCTGTCCATTACCAAGAAAGGTGTTTGCCATCTGGCCTGCTTGTGTTAAAAAGTATTTTTCTCTATCAGTCTGTGAAATGCGAGCTAGTATTTCTTGTTCTGTAGCCATAAAAATTACCCGTCTAAACCATAAGGAGTCGAATTGGGTACTCGGTATTCAGACGGACGGAATTGACTTTGAGACGAATCTTCACCTAATTCTTTCTCTGTTTCTGTAGGTCTATTTTTATCGTCTTTTGTAGGCATTTGTTCTACTTCGTTACCCTCACGAGATTCTATTAACATAAGTGGTACTATAATCTACAAAGCTCGGTATGTAAATACCTACTGTCTAGCGCATCAAATAATACAACTGTATAATACCTAGAGTGGCGTTTCTTATTTATAAACGAAGTTTTTAAGCTTAGCTTATGAGCATAGCTCGAAAGGTCTCCTTATAGAGATTGCTTCGTACCTCGCAATGACAAACAATCCATTTTTTTCAATCATAATACCTGCATTAAACGAGGAAAAATATCTGCCGAAGCTTCTTGCTGATTTGGAAAAGCAAACATATCAGGATTTTGAAGTGATTGTGGTTGACGGAAATTCTGAGGATGCGACGGTTGAACGAGTTAAAGAATTTAAAACGAGACTTCCAAAGCTTACCATTCTTTCAACAGACCAGAGAAACGTGTCTCTTTCAAGAAATATCGGAGCTGCGAAAGCGAAAGGTCAATGGTTTATTTTCTTTGACGCAGACGATCGTTTGCCAGATTTTTATCTTGATGGTCTGAGATATCGAGTACATCACAAGAAGAAGGTAGACCTTTTTACAACGTATTGTGATGTTGATAGTGAAAATGCTGCGGACAAATTCATTGCACAATATATGAATACGAGTATTGAAATGAGCATTGCTTTGGAAAGACCTATGGCGTGGGGATCGATGATTGGAATATCTCAAAAGGGATTTAAAAAAGTTGGAGGTTTTGATGAACATACCAAAATGTTTGAAGACAAAAAATTTGTTGGAGAAGCATATGAAAAAGGCCTTGTCTTTGATATCTTTAAAGATCCCAAGTATTTTTTCTCTATAAGAAGATTTAAAAGTAGAGGAAGGATGCAAACTATCCAAAAGTATATGGAGCTTACCATGAAGTCATTTACCAATACTCCTATTGATCAAGAAAAAGAATACCCGATGGGAGGGCACGCGTTTGAGAAGAAAGGGAAGAAGAATATTGTGGATAAGTTCTTAAATGTCTTTAAGAAATAAGAAATTACAAGCTCATAAGCCTTCTTTTTTAGGTCCTGAATGAACAGTATCTCTTATTTCATTCAACCATTCCGTGTTACTTGCGACCGAGTGACCTAATTCAAATGGATCAGCTCCAACTTCAATAGCTTTTTGTTGTTTTTCTGCAGTTAATTCTATCAATGAAGCATCTGTTGGGTTTCTACTTAATAACATGGCGTAAAGACCATACTGATCAATGGCTTGTTCCCTTGTACCTTTCTTTTTTTTCTTTCCCATCTTGAAATGTATTATACTACCTTCATACTATGATTCAATCTGTTCAACTCACCAACTTCCGGAACTTCACAAAAAAGGAACTTTCTTTTTCAGAAAAGGTGACAGTTATTGTAGGAGACAATGCGGTTGGGAAAACAAACATTCTTGAATCAGTTTTTCTTTTGGCGACAGGTAAAAGCTTTAAAGCGAAGGTGGAAGATGAGATGGTGAGATATGAAAGTGATGTGGCCCGAGTGAAAGGTGAAATTTTGGCAGATGAAAAGACTTCATTAGAAATAGTTTTAACTGATGGGGAAATTAAAATTGGAGATGTAGTTCAAAGGGCACCAAAGAAAAAGCTGTTGGTAAATGGTGTGCCGAGAAGATTAGTCGACTTTGCTGGGAATTTTACTGTGGTTCTTTTTTCTCCAAATGATTTAGAATTGGTAACTGAGTCTCCAAGTATTCGACGGAAATTTTTAGATACTGTTCTTTCTCAAACTGATAGAGAATATCGTCGTTCGCTTTTGTCTTATGAGAAAGGAGTAAGACAGAGAAATAAGATTCTGTATAACATTAGGGAACATGGAGTTTCTAGAAGCCAGCTTCTTTTTTGGAATCATTTGCTTATTAAAAATGGAGATTATATTTCTCAAAAGAGACGTGAATTTATTGATTTTGTAAATGAACAGAAACCTCTAAGTGACAATATCTATTCACTGGAATATGATAAATCGGCCATTTCTGAGGCGAGATTGGAGCAGTATAGAATGGAGGAAGTTGCCAGTGCGACAACCTTAGTGGGTCCTCATCGAGATGATGTGATCTTTAGAATTAGCCCCACTTCGCAGGAAGCAACGCTTGCGGCGCGGCAATTATCAGTATATGGAAGCCGCGGGGAGCAGAGGATGGGAGTTTTGTGGCTTCGTATGGCGGAGCTTTCGTATATTGAGAAGACGACTGATGCTAAGCCCACACTTCTTTTGGATGATATTTTTTCAGAACTCGATCATATCCATCGAGATGTGGTGATGGATGTGATCACCAAAAATCAGACGATTATTACGACTCCTGATCCACATTATATAGAGGATATTAAAGGGGCAAAGATTATTGAATTGTGATTTCTTGTCATCCTCGCGTATGCGGGGATCCAATTAGAAATGAATGTCCGAACTAATCTAAACTTTATTTGTTAATTGGATTCCCTCCTTCGAGGGAATGACAGAATTAAATGTATTTTATTTGTAGTTCTTTCTTGCGTGGCCAAGAATAGTACCAAAGAAGGCCACCCGTATGAATTTATTCAGGTTTGAATCTTTCGCTCCAAATGCTCGCAAACTAGGTTCCTCAGAGAACCGTCGAACAGTGCTCGCGGCTCTAGAAGTCGCTCAAGAATCAAAATCTGAAAAATCCGACGGGACTTTTCCTGATATACTGATTATTAAATGACTACTATTTTTAATCCTAAAGATCTCGAAAATCTCTACACTCCTCCTCCCAATTCTTCTGGGGAGGATAATGGTCAAGTAACTATTATTGGTGGGTCTGAGCTCTTTCATGGGGCACCTCTCTTAACGGTAACGATTGCTTCAAGAATTGTTGATATGGTCTTCTTTACGAGTCCTTTTAAACCATTAGAAAAAATTACTAATGAAATCAAATCCAAACTCTTTTCGTTCATCTGGACGCCTTGGAATGATGTGGAGAAATATATTGAAAAAAGTGATGCGGTTTTGATTGGACCAGGAATGATGAGATACGGAAGTTCAAAATTCAAAATGCAAAGTGTAAAGTTGGATGGGACGGGGAAGAAGACAAGGAGGATTGTCGAGAGACTCCTTCATGAATATCCTCATAAAAAATGGGTAATTGATGCCGGGGCTTTGCAGACGATGGATGCTGATTGGATTCCGAAGGGATCGATTATTACACCGAATAAGAAAGAGTTTAAACTTTTGTTTGGTGTTGAATTTAATAATTTCAATTTGAATGAAATGGAGAAGATGGTTGAAATTATGGCAAGTAAACATGAATGTATTATCGTTCTCAAAGGTCCTATTACCTATATCTCTGATGGGAAAGAAACTATTCGTGTCGAAGGAGGAAATGCTGGGCTTACCAAAGGAGGAACTGGGGATGTATTGGCAGGATTGACTGTCGCACTTTTAGCAAAGAATTCGCCGATACTTGCTGCAACTGCTGCTTCCTATACAATTAAAAAAGCTGCTGATGAAATGTTTGCCGAAGTGGGAACATATTACAATGCAGATGATGTAGCTAAAAAGATTCCTGAGGTGTTATGGAAGCTTATAATATAGTTTTCTTCCTCGTCCCATATCCTTTTATTTTTTGTTCAACGGCACAATGAAATATAAATCTATCTGAGACAGCTTCACTATCAAGCTCTAAGAGACCAAGGATATGTTGCCATTCTTGTATTTGTCTGGACATGTCCTCATAGGGAATCTTGTCTGCGTTTGCAATGAGTGACCCAAACATCTGTCTTGCGTATTTCTTAGCCAGTACTTTTTGCTTATCTCGGTTCCCTATTCTCTTTTTTAGTTCTCGAACAGTCTCTGGTGGCATCATATCACCGTATAACTCTTGGAAATAATCAGGATTGACTGGTTTATAGTCAATTACTCTAAGTGGTGCTTCTTTTTCCGCATGCATTGCGGTATATTATAACAGCTCAAGAAGATATTGTTAGACTTGCAATGTATATACCAAAGTTTTCCATTACCAATAAAATACTCCGTACAATCGGAGAAATCGAAGCTGCAAAAGAAGTTATTGAGAATGCACCACTCGTGCCTTTTTATGAAAAGCAATTCCAGACTGATGCTATTGAGCGAACGGTGTATCATGGCACCCATATTGAAGGAAACGAGCTTTCGTTTGAACAGGCAAAAGAAGTCATGGAAGGAAAAGATGTGCTTGCTCATGAACGGGATATTCAGGAAATTATTAATTATCGCAATGTCACGAAACTTCTGGACGATTTATCAGCAAAAAGAGGAGACTACACGATCCAAGATCTTTTAGATATCCATTATGATACCGTCGACAAAATCGTTGCTCCAGAAAAGACAGGAGTACTTCGAACTACTCAGGTGGTTATTCGAGAAGAAGGCACTGGGGAAGTTATTTTTGCACCACCACCTGCTCTGGAAGTACCCTATTTACTGGAAGATTTCTTCGAATGGCTCAACTCAATTGATGCGAAAGAAGTTCATCCCATTCTGAGAGCTGGAATTTGCCATTATATTCTTGTTGCAATTCACCCTTTTGTGGAGGGGAATGGTCGAACCGTTCGAGCTTTTTCAAACCTTGTTATGATGCGTGAAGGGTATGATCTCAAAAAATTCTTTTCTCTAGAAGAACATTTCGATCGAGATTTAGCAGATTACTATGCAGCCTTTGCGCTGGTTGATAAACAGTCCAAAAATATTGCAGTTCGGGACTTGACCCCGTGGCTTGAATATTTCTCATATGTAGTTGCGGTAGAACTTGCTAAAATTAAAGATAAAGTACGCAAACTTTCTGTTGATACCAAACTGAAAGGGAAGTTAGGCAGGCAAATTGCCCTTACTGATCGACAGATGAAACTTATAGAATATTTGTCTGAACAGGGATCGGCAATTATGCAAGATCTGAAACACATTTTCCCAATGATTTCGGAAGACACAATCCTTAGGGATTTACGAGATCTCATGGAAAAGGGTATACTAGCTAAGGAAGGAAGTACGAAGGCTTCGCGATATGTTATCGCGAATAAGTAAAACTTGCGACTAACATCGTAAGTAAAACTTGCAATTCCATTGTAAATGATATGGCAGCAACTGATCCACAATTTCTCTACATGATCCTTGTTTTACCAAGTGTATTTGGTTTGACTTTGATTGGTGATGGATTTAATAAGCTAATGAAAGAAGAAGGTGGCGGTATTATTAGTGTTGTCTTTGGATTTATATTTATAGCAGTTGTCGTCTTTGCCTACCTTTTCTTCTCAAGTGTACTGAATAAATAGAATATGTCAGATTTAGAACCAGGACAAATATCTAGAAGGACATTCTTAAAAAGAGCAGTAGCAGCAAGTGGTACTTTGGCTTTGGCTGCAGCTGGTATACGAGCGCATCAAGAATCAAAAGAACAAATCCAAGAGCCTGATGGGTTTATTCTTCTCCAAGAAAATTCTCAAAATGGAGTAGTATTACGCTCTTTAGATTATAGAACAAAAAACAAGAAAGATTTATATTCAATACCTGTGAATCCTTCTATAGCTTTGAACAATGCCGCCGTTTCTCCCGATGCAAAAAAGCTTGTTGTTGAAATTATTGATACTGTTTCTGATACAAGCAAAAAGCTTGACATTGTTGATGTTCAGAACGGGCAAACTAAACAAGAAATCTTGCTTACTGATCAATCACTTTCAGATATCCAATTTTCCCCAGACAGTAAAAAATTATTTTTACTTTCAAAACAAGAACAACCAGATGGAAGTTATAAATCAAAGCTTGATGTAAGGGATTTACAAGATGGGCATGTGTTGAAAACAGTAGATATCCCAGATCAAGGAATTTATGTCAGCATAAATCCTAAAGATGAGAACCTGATTTTGGTTACTTCTGCTAATCCAGATATGAAAGGAAGTACGACAAGGGTTCTTGATATTTCTCAACCTGAAATTCAAACTATTTCTACAATGGATGCGACCTCAGGTTCCTGGTCACCTGACGGAAAATCAATTGCATATCAGGCTGATTTAGATAAAAACGGTCGACCTGAGATTTATATAAAGGATAGGAATGGACATTCTCAATCACGTACACTTAACTTTGCTGCTTATCCTGTTTGGTCTCCTGATAGTAAGTCAATTGCTTTTTTAGACGATGGTGTTCCCGACCCAATGGGTATTGATCAAGCAGTGAAAAAACTACCAGATTCTTTGAGAGAACGAATAGAAAGAAAATTTAATACAGATGGAAATGCACTTGTATCTATTATGAATATATCTTCTGGGGAAGTTACTAATATTGGAGATAAATGGGTTGAAAACAAACCACTAGTATGGCTCGATGTCGATAAAGTTCTAGCAACAGAATTTACGGGAAGAGGTAACGCCGTATTTGATGTTTCGAAAGGAGGGAGAACCCCTTTGTCAAAAACGGAAGTAAAGGATAATGAAGAAATTCTTAGTTGGCATCCATATACCCCTTAAGAAAAGATGATACTTCTGCTAGACTTCAGGTTATGAAATTCAAAGAACTTTCTCTCTACTTAGAAAAATTAGAACAGACTTCTTCTCGAAACGAGATCACAAGTATTTTGGCTGATTTATTGAAAACTGTTCCTCCTGAAGACATTGAAAACGTAATTTACCTCATGTCTGGGAGGCTTGGTCCTAATTATAAAAATACTGAGTTTCAGATTGCAGAAAAATTAGTTTTGGTTATTTTGGCCAGAAGCTATGGAGTTGAACTTACGGAAGTTCAGCGTTCATATAAAGAGAAAGGTGATATTGGGGTGGTGGCGGAGGAATTAGCCAACAAAGAACAAAGAACAAAAAACAAAGAACAGGGAATTGCAGAAATTCATCAACAATTATTACAAGTTGCACAAGTAAGTGGTGGTGGAAGTGTCGAGAAGAAGGTGGATGGGGTGGCGGAGATTTTGAAAAGTGTTGATCCTTTGTCTGCCAGATATATTGCAAGGATTCCTACCGGGAATTTGAGACTGGGATTTTCAGAAAAGACGGTCATTGATGCACTCTCTGTTATGGAATGTGGTACAAAGGAAAAAGCAAAACAGATTTTAAAAGCATATGAAGTAGTTCCTGATCTGGGAATTCTGGCTCGCGAGATTAAATTAAACGGTATTGATAAAGCAACCAAACACATCACTCCAAAAGTTGGAATTCCTGTGATGCCAATGCTATGCTCACGAATCAAATCTCCAACTGAGATGATTAAGAAAATGGGAGAAGTTGCAGTTGAACCTAAATTTGATGGACTTCGAGTCCTTATCCACTTTTCAAAACCGAAAAAGATTTTGAGAGCATTTACCAGAAATTTGAAAGATATTTCCCAAATGTTTCCTGAACTTTCTAAAGTTGGGGACTATGTTGATGCAGATGAATTTATTTTAGATTCTGAAGCAGTTGGTATGGATCCAGAACTTTTAACCTTGGCGGATTTCCAGACAACTATGCATCGAAGAAGGAAACACAATATTGAAGAGTCCCAAAAGTCTATTCCACTTTCGTTTCAAGTATTTGATATTCTTTTAATCAATAAAGAAAGCCAAATGGATGTGCCGTATTTGGAGAGACGAGAACAATTAAAGAAGCTCATTAAGCCCAATCCGCTATTAAAGTTGGATGATTACACGATAACCTCTGATCCAGAACTCATTACAAAACTCCATAAAGAATTAAGAAGTAAAGGGTTAGAAGGAATTATTGTCAAACGAAAAGATGGGGGATATATTCCTGGTCGCACTGGGTGGAATTGGGTGAAGATGAAAGAGGCTGAAGATTCGATAGGCAAATTGTCCGATACCATTGATGGAGTAATCATGGGGTTCACTTCTGGGAAAGGTAAACGTGTTGGGTTTGGTATTGGACAATTTCTCGTGGGAGTAAAAGAAAAAGATCAATTTTTAACGTTGACAAAAGTAGGGACAGGTCTTTCTGACGCAGAGTTTCAGGAATTATCAAAAAGGTTGCAGCCTTTAGTTACAGAAATTAAACCTGATGAATATGAAGCACACAAAGATTTAACGCCAGACTTTTGGGTGAAACCAGAAGTAGTAGTTGAACTTGCAGGTGACGACCTTACCATGAGTCCAAAACATACGTCAGGGTATGCACTGAGATTTCCAAGATTGGTTAAATTTAGAGATGATAAAAGTGCAAGTGGGGCAACAACTGTAAAGGAAGTTAAAAAGATTTTTGACATGCAGAAGACTTCATAAAGTGATAAAAATCACACCTCCATTGACCCACGCCTCTTTTCTGAGTACAATCTGAGTTATCTGAAAGGATTCGTATGAATCAAGACGATAAATACTTTTACCCAATTACGCCAGCAGTTTTGCATCAATATGCTGAAAGTATTTTTGTGCCAATACTCAGAGGTGAGTGTGTAACAGGAATCTGGGTACCTATGACAGGTAGAAGGCTATGGAATAAATTTATTATTGAGAATATCACACTCTTTAAAAAGGAACTTCCTGATTGGAACAGATATCTGCTCATCTATGTAGAACCTCTTGACTTAACAGAGGATAGTATCACTGGATATTTACGTCTCATGGGAAAAAGTTTTATTGATGTTTGTCGTAATAATGAACTTACGAAAAAGAATACAATCCTTACTTCTTCGGAAATATTTGACGATATGACGGTATCTTATGCAAAACTTTTAGATTCACTGAGAGATTTGCTTCTTGAGACAACTCAGTCTGGATTTGAAGTAGTGTTTTTCTTAGGTGAGTTTGACGAATTAACATTTGCTTCAAAGATGTTTCATAACAACTTAAAAAGCTTATGGAGCAGATTGTACCCAAGATTACATTATGTCTTTCTCATGAGAGAAAAAGTTATTGAGTCGGAAAATATATCAATGTGGGGAGAGTTAAACGAAGCAATTTTGCAAAATATTATATATATACCTTTAGGTGCGGGTGTAGAAACTGAGTATTTTATTCAATACTTTGCTCATATGTACAAAACAACCTTTACCAATGAGGAGACATCGCTCTTGGAAAAACTTTGTGGTGCTCATCCCTATATGTTAAAGGTTGCTTGTCGAGTTATCTTGCAAAATCAGTCTCGTAATCTCTCGACAACTATTGCAGAACTTGAAAGGATGTTATTGAATTACTATGAGTTAAGATCTGTCTCAAAAGCAATTTATGATTTGCGGAAAGGTGAAGAAAAAAATGTTTTGAAAAAAGTAGCTGGTGGAGATCTGAACTTTTCTGTAGAGGAAAAAGAAGTATTAGATCTTTTAGAGAAATTGAAGATTGTTGTTCGAGAAAAGACAGGAGAATTGAGATTATTTGGTTTATTATTTCGAGAAGCGGTTTTATATTCAGAGGTCGACAACATACAAACGAATACAGATGGTCCGAGTGAATTGGAATATAATGTTCAGCGTGGGGCAATACTTTTGCACGGTAAACCTATTGACGAACATTTTACACATCAAGAACATCAAGTCCTTCTAGAATTTTTTATGAAGCCTGATGTTATTATAACAAGAGACGAATTGGGAATTGCACTGTGGGGGACAGAATCCTATGATAAATATTCCGATTGGGCTATTGATCAGTTGATGAGTAAATTGAGGAAAAAGATAAAAGACTTAGGTGCCACCACGAAGCTTTTAACTCTTCGCGGTCGTGGTTATAAGTTGACAAAACAGTAAACTATTATATTTCTTCCAAAAGCTGTCTATAGATCTCGCTTACTGGAAGTATTTGCCTTCTCAATGCTGGATCCATTTTCCCTCGTTCTTGATATGAAGATTGGTTCCAGTTTTCTATGAAAAATATTTCAACTGCAGGATGTATATTCTGATTGTGCTCGTCGCCCTTCCACATAGTGGATATTGCTTCTGTTGATCCATTTGTTCGTCGGTTGGGTGTAAGAACAAGTTTACTTGCGTTTGTAAACATAGCGATATGACGAGCTTCGAAAATGCAATCTACTAGAGATCCGCGACGAGTAGTAAGCACATAAGGCAATGCCATTTTTCTTTCCTGGTCTGGTCCAACATTTCTGTTTACCCAATGAATCTCATCGGTTCCTGCACACGGAATTACAGTAAGGTTCACATGCTCGCCTAGTTCATCCCGTGCTTTTTGTCCGAATTGTTCCTGTATTGCTGTGACCATCCCGTAAGTGTCACCCGCTTTTGCGGGGTCTGGTTGTGCAAGTGTGGTTATATACACATCTGGAACGTCCGCTAAGGCAATGGACATTAACTGCACCCTTCTGGTAAGTGTATTTGCTTTTAGTGGGTTTTTCTTGTAATTATTTAATTTATCTAAATCGGTAAGTGGGGCAGCAACAAGGAATCTTATTGCTTGTAGTTTTCCATATAAGGCCATATCTTGAGCGTCTTTATATGCAATTTGCGAACGTAATAATTGTATAGAAAATTCATGGCTCAATGTAAATGGGCCATAAGAACCATGAGGAAGCCAAACTTCAATATTGGAATATCCTTCTGGTACAATTTCATGTAAATCTATTTCCATAAAATCTTTTCTGGGATATTGCCTAATAGCTTCATGTTTGTCACGAATGACACTATCTTTGATTTGACTGTCGAGATTGTAAATCAACCGACTTGCTACACCAAGTTTTAATAAACGAAGATTAAGAGCTTCGATTGCTGGATAAGAAGCAATAAATTTAAAAATTGCATCACTTGGCTGTGGCAACCCCGAGAGTTCAAAATATTGGAAAATAGAGTGTGCAGTTTCTTCTTCAGACATATTACCTCTCAAGAAGTTTGTTTCAACCCATGTTTTAGCAGTGTTAACAATACTATCTACGTCTGGAGCGACTAAATCTGAAAATTCACTGGCTGGACAATAAATAGAGGAACTTTTTATAATCTTTGGGAATCGGGAGGCAAGCATGTCTGTTATTTGTGCCAAATCTGATGCTAATCTTTCATCTCCTGCGTTCGTACGATTAATTACTGTCGCACTTGCAAATAACATCTTTAATGGTCGAAGATTCACATTTCCATCAGATGTTTGAAACAGTTGTTGCAATGCGATTTCGTCATAGATTTGGCAACTAAATTGAGTCAGTGACTTAAGTAATGTTGTAGTTGCTTCTTGGTTTCCTCGTGTGATATTTTCTTTGATCCACTCGGCAAAATAGTTGGCATTACTATTATTATTCAATCCTAGAAGAATTGTTTGAATTGCTTGAGGAAGTGCAGATCCTTCTTGTCTTATCCCTTGTCTTTCATGTTCTAAATTTATTTGAAGTCCATGAACTGCTAATTGAATAGGGTTCTGATTTAACTGACTAATAATAGATTCTGGAGTTTGAGGGAGTTGGACAATTTCCAATGCGGTTCGTAATTGATCCACAAAATAATACTGGGCTGGTTCTCGTACTTCTTGATCACCAACCAAATATTGTTGTCTTTCCAATGGTGAACCAATAAGAGTTCTTTCTTGTATCATTCATTTTATCCGAATTGGGGCAAATTATAAAGCAATAAATTGTAGTGAAATAAATTACAAAATAAACTTTGCCACGTTGCGGTAAAGAAGGACAATTATACTTCTAATGGGAATTTTCTTCAAGAATGGAGTGGCAAGTTTGTATATCAGAAAACTCAGGTTCATTGAAGCTAACTGAACCCGAAAATCTAGCCTTGTATTAGATAAGGCTCAAGCAGTGACGGATGTCACAATGTAATATATCGATATTAAGGTAAGAGAGAGGGTAAAGGAGAGACTTAAAGCGGTTAGCTTTAAAGTGGGGGTAACAGTTTTTTCTTTATCCCTCTCTTCCTTATTTATTTAAACAAGCTTATCATTCAAGCTTATTTAGATTTAGAGGGACATTTATGTACCATGCTAAAACTTCTCATCAAAAAATGCAAGAGGGATTTTTTGAGCTTCTTCAACTCCCAGAACTCCAGAAGCATAAAAACCAGAAGAAAATAAAGAAAGAAGACATAACCATCCAATTGAAAGATTTACTAGCGTTTTTCCAGGGAACATATCTCTAATATCCTGCCCAATATACCGTGGACATAAAGCCACAGGCACTCATAAAAGACTTATCAATGAGAGGGATTTGTGCCTTTATAAAAGTATATCTTTGGGTTCTTCTTATGCCAATTGCTCTTTTGGGATTTTTAATCAGCGAAGATCTTGAATTAGTTGGGTAATATTTCTGGTTGCTTTCCTTTCTTTTTTTTGAAATGATGAATACTATGGAGAAGGTACTTGGATTATCACGAAACACTGCAGCTTCACTTTCATATCTTTTGTTTTTCTTGTCTGGCCTTTTCTTTCTTGTCACTTCTAAAGATCCCTTCGTCCGATTCCATGCTTTGCAGTCAACACTTCTTTTTATGTTCCTTTTTGCCATTCAGTGGGGTTTGATGTTTATTCCCTTCACAACACGACTTGATTCACTCATTGCACTTCTCACATTCTGTCTGTGGCTGCTTCTCATATACAAAGCGTGGAAAGGTGAAGAATGGGAAGTTCCTCTTGTAGGGGAACTTGCACGAAAGATTATTCATAAATAATGCTACAATAGCTTCATATGCGACTCTTCGTTGGTTTAGGGAATCCTGGTAAGAAATACGAGAAGACGAGACACAACACTGGTTGGCTCGTTTTGGACTCACTTCAAATTCCAAATACTAAATTCGAATTTCAAAAACATTTTAATGCTGAAGTCTTAAAAATTGGAGATGCTATTCTTGCTAAGCCGCAGACTTTTATGAATGATTCTGGTGTTTCTGTTTCTTCCCTAGCTGCTTTCTACAAGATACCAGCTTCTGATATTTATATTATTCATGACGATTTAGATATTAGACTCGGGGAGTATAAAATTCAAAAAGGCAAAGGACCGAAAGGACATAATGGAATATTATCAATTGAAGAGAAGTTGGGAACAAATGATTTTTGGAGAGTACGGATTGGAATCGAGAATCGGGAGGTGGAAAACAAGATTTCTGGGGAAGTGTACACGTTACAGGAGTTTGAAGAGGAAGAGATCCCAATTATAAAAAATGTGATAGATGAGGTCGTAAAGGCGTTGATTTAAGAAGTTGACGAGGGGTCTTTATCGGGATTATATGTATCTAATGCTGCTAGTGCCGTCTGTAAATATTCGGAGTCAGTGGTAATCATCGCCTCATAACTATCAGGAACTTCTGTACCCGTTGCACCGACTGTCAGTTTCAGTTTCTCAACCTTGATGATATTCGCAGCAGCATTATGAGCTGCTTTTGTTAAAACTTTCTTGCCAAGTTCAGTGTTGCTCATATCGTTATTATCGATTAATTGTGTATTATAAAGCAATATGACAAAAACTCAATTCGCACCAATATCAGACGTTTTGAAGAAATATAAAATTGAGGAGGACAAATATGTTTCCAGAGAGTTTCAGCAGTATGGATATGATTTGGCAACTGAATTGGGGGATATGAGTCATAAGGCTTTATATATTAAACTTGCAAAGACGTATCCACGGTCTCTCCTTGAAAACGCGAGGACGTTTGTGAAGGATTCGAATGCGAATAGTAAGGGGAGACTTTTTATGTGGAAGTTGAAACAGTTGAAGGAAGTAGAAAAGAAAAAGCAGAACGTGTAAAATAGCCTCATATGGAGAAGGTATCATTGAACGGCAACTGGGTTGATCTCGTTATTCTTTTGATCTTTGTTTACTATGCCAGTGAGGCGTGGAGAGTGGGTTTGTGGGCTATTTTGGCTGACTTTGCTGCGTTTGTATTATCACTTTTAGTTGCACTTCGTACATACCCAATTGCTTCCCATTTGTTGCAAATTAATTTCTCGTTATCCAGATCACTTTCAAATGCAATTGGGTTTCTTATTGTGGCCGGAATATCCCAAACGCTTCTTTCAATGGTATTTGGCATCCTCATTTCAAAAATTCCTAAAAAATATTGGGATCCAAAATGGAGCCGTGCTTTAGCAATTTTCCCAGCAGTGGGTCAGGGAATTATCATGGTTTCATTTCTTCTGACCCTTATTCTTGGTCTTCCCATTAAACCAGGTATTAAGGATGATGTTTCAAACTCAAAAATTGGAGGAACGATTCTCAAAAAGACCAGTGGCATAGAAGCCAAATTAAACGAGATTTTTGGCGGAGCAATTGAAGAATCACTGTCGTATCTAACAGTGAAACAAGGAAGTCATGAATCAATTGCTTTAAATACTCACACGAGAGAATTAACAATAGATTATGAATCAGAACAAAAGATGGTAGAACTGGTAAATGGCGAGAGAAGAAATAATGGAGTTGGTCAACTCACTATTCGTCAAGAACTCATCCCAGTAGCACGAGCTCATGCGAAGGACATGTGGGAACGATCATATTTTTCTCATTATTCTCCTGAAGGAAAAGATGTGGGGGACCGACTCGAAGAAGCACATATCAAGTATTCATTTGCAGGAGAGAACCTCGCTCTTGCTCCAACTCTGGCAATCGCGCATGATGGGCTTATGAATTCCCCAGGCCATCGGGCCAATATTCTAAATCCAAAATTTAAACAAATAGGTATTGGAGTTATTGATAATGGGTATGATGGGAAAATGTTTGTTCAGATTTTTACTGATTGAGGTATAATAAAAATGTGGAACCTTCAATCAAAGCACATTTATTCATAAAAGGAAAAGTTCAGGGAGTTTTTTTTCGTTCGTGGTTAAAAAAGATGGCTGAAGAACTGAAACTGATGGGTTGGGTTAAAAATCTGGAGGACGGACGAGTAGAAACTGAATTTGAAGGACCGAGGGATAAAGTAGATGAACTTGTTGAGCTTTGTAAACAGGGATTTGAAACGGCAAAAGTAGAACATGTTGATGTTGTCTTTGAAGAACCAGAAGGAGATTTTATACAATTTGTGATACTATAAATTAGCATAGCTTATTATGAAACGGTATCTTTTTATTCATCTTGCACTCTTGGTCTCCTTTTTTATTCTGATAACGCTCGCGAAAGGTTGGTTAAATATTCTCTATGTTCCTTTTTGGATCGGTGGCCTCCTAGGAGCCTTTTTGCCAGACCTTGATTATGTCATCCACCACTATTTCCTAAAAACTACTCAGACGCCTTCTGTAGATGTCTTGGTGACCGACATGACCAGTAAAAACATTGTGAACAATTGGTCAGAAGCAGCTGACAACCGAGATAATAAAAAGCTTATTTTTCATACGGTTCATTTCCAATTAATATTTGTTCTCTTTGCCTTCTTTGTCCTTACTTCCAGTGGAAGTTTATTAGGTCGTGGCATTGTCCTCGCATTTTTACTTCACTTATTTGTCGACGAAGTAATCGATTGGCGATACAAGCATTCAATCGACAGTTGGTTTGCCAAAATCCCGTATGAACTCGATCAAAGGCAGAAGAAATGGTATTTGATTATAAATGGAGTGTTACTTCTCGTGTTTGGATTCCTTTTTTGATTTCCAAAACAATTTTGCCCCCAGTGCACCTAAAAGACTATAAAAACCCATAGTAAGTGCTCCAATTATAATGGCAGCAATATATATAAAAAGCTGACTAATAAATGTATATGAAGAAAGTTTTGTGGCTATCTCGATCGCAGGTGTATTAAGACCAAGAGGAACAAGTAAAAAGAAAAAGCTGTGAACTATTAAACCAAGCAAAAATCCATAAAAAAGTGCAAGATTATATCTTTGTTTGTGATAATACACAACTGACCCCAAGTATCCTGGGACAACAATTCCAAGTGCTTTTGTAAGGATTGGTCTTTGTAATAAGAGTTGATCAATAAGAATACTTAGCAACAAAGCAGTAATTGATAAAATGAATGATTGCTTAATAGTTTTTGTTTTCATATTACTAATATTATCTCATCTCTTCATTTTTAGCTATAACTCTAGTACACTACGCACTATGGATATGGATGGGCTTACCAAACAGGAACGCAAAGAACAAATCAGACTTCAGATTGAAAAAGATAGAAAGGATACAGAACGAAGGGCAAAAATGAAAAAGCTTGGGATTCGAGGAGGAATTCTTCTTGTACTTTTGGTTTTAGGATATTTTGGACTCAAAGAACTCTTTAAACCTCTTCCTGGGACGCTGTACCCAGATCTCGGGCGAGATCATGTTAATGATATCTCAGATAAAGAATACAACTCTAATCCGCCAACATCTGGACCACATTTTCCAGCTTGGGCGAAAAAGGGAGTCTATGATCGGGTGATTTCTGATGGATACCTGATCCATTCTTTGGAACATGGATATATCGTGATCAGCTATGACTGCACTGAGAAATTTTCCAGTTTCCATTTTCCAGTTTCCATTGTAGAGGCTCAGGGAGACAAACCAGTCGAAGAAGAGAATCAAATGGAAGATGGGAAAGAGATAAAACCTTTGACTAAAATGACAGTGATTCCAACAGATAAGAAAAGTTGGATTACACCTGATGATGAACCTGGGATTGAAGTTGAACTTCCACAAGAATTCAATTCCGATTCTTGTAAATCGTTGGTCAAAGATTTGTCGCAATTCACGAACGAATGGGCACGGGTTGTAGTTGTCCCTCGAGTTGGAATGGATCACCCGATTATTCTCACTGCATGGAGAAGATTGGAAACCTTGGATTCAGTAGACAAAGGCAAAATTACTGACTTCATCAAAGCATTCCACAATAGGGGGCCTGAACAGACAATGGAGTAAATAAAACTTCTAAGGGAGGTATCTTCCACGATGAGAAACAGAGCGACCTGCTGAAGCTCCAAAAGGACACACACCTTTGATATCAGTTATCTGACAATCTTGTATTTCTCTTAAAACACATTTCCCAGTAAATCTGCAGTTACCATTTAATCCACCGAAACCCGATTCTCTTTCATTTGGAGAGCATGTATATAAAACTTCAACTGTGCAATCTTTAACATTGGGTGCTTCTTCCGTTTGAGGCTTTTTGTTTCGGTCTTTTGACATAGAACCTGAGTATATCACAAAGGTATTAATACTTTTTAGTTAAATACCTTCTCACATACTCACACATTCCTGACTGAGTATACCTATTATATTCTGGATGACTATCATAAAATTCTGCTAAGCAAAAGTGTCCTGAAAGTATACTATATTACACCATAACTTCCTGTTTCTCATATTGACTTTGTTTCATGGTTACGGGTATAGTGAACCCACATGGCAACCATAACCATAACCGACGCCGATTTCGAAACACAAGTTCTTCAAAATAAACTTCCTGTTTTAGTTGATTTCTGGGCTCCATGGTGTGGACCATGTAAAATGGCTGAGCCGGTTTTGGAAGAGCTTTCTGATGACTATAAAGAAAAGGTTGTGGTCGCAAAAATAAATGTAGATGAACAACAAGATCATGGAGCGAAGCTTGGAGTCATGTCAATTCCCACAACAATTCTTTTTAAGGATGGGAAAGAAGTTGGGAGACAAATTGGTTTTGCAGGGAAGAAAGCATTTGAAGATTTAATGAAAAAAGGATTGTAGATTACAAGTCTTGATGAAGGATGGTGAGAATATATGAATGATCAAAATTTAGGCCAACCAACGCAACCAGGAGTAGCCCCAATGGCAACTCCCGGTGCAGATCCAGCTCCGATGGATATGTCTACGCCTGCTGTTTCTACTCCTCCCGTTGAACCAATGGTTACACCAGCTGCAAGTGACGCACCTGTCATGCCAGAACCGGTTGTTCCAACACCGGCTCAAAGTATGCCAAGTGAACCAGTAATGCCAACGGCAGAACCTGCAGCAGTAACAACAACTGAAACTGTGGTAACAGATACGCCAATGGCACCTGTTGTACCAAATCAGTAACTTTCTTTGTGAGTCTAGAAATGGGAAGTGAGAGATGAGAAAGAAATACAATCTCGTTTCGCATTTCCCATTTCTTTGGGAATAAGATATGTCAGATTCAATGATTTTTGCTCCAAAACCAAAACAAGGTGAGCCGTGGGATGTCGCCATTATTGGAAGTGGTCCTGCAGCTTTGACAGCCGCGATCTATACAACTCGTGGAGCTGCATCAACATTAATTCTTGGAGGGTACAAATGGGGAGGGCAACTTATGCTTACAACCACGATTGAAAATTTCCCAGGATTTCCAGAGGGAGTTCTGGGACCAGATTTAATGGCACATATGCGTGCACAAGCTGAAAGATTTGGTGCAGAGTTTGTTGAGAAAGATGTCGAAGGAGTAACGTTTGATAAACGACCATTTGAGCTTATCGCCGACGGAGTTACCTATCTTGCAAAAAGTGTGATCATTGCAACTGGCGCTGATACTACGTGGCTTAATGTCCCTGGAGAACAAAAACTTATTGGACGTGGTGTTTCTTCGTGTGCTCCTTGTGACGCACCTTTTTTCAAAGATAAAAAAGTAGCGGTGATTGGTGGGGGAGATGCGGCGATGGAAGAAGTCGTTGTTTTATCAAAATATACCGATCAGCTTTTCCTTATTCACAGGCGGGATGAACTCCGTGCATCTGCTACCATGCAAGCAAGAATTTTCGCGCTAGAGAAATCGGGAAAGTTAACAATTATTTGGGATACTGAAGTTTCTGAGTTCATTGGAGATCAAAAATTAGAATCACTCCAATTAAAAACAAATGTAAACACTTCACATGGAACATATTTGAAAAGTGAGGGAATTGGAAAATTGGGTGGCGTTGTCAAAGAGGAAAAAGATGGAAATATTTTATGGAATTTTAAACTTGATGGTACTTTTGTTGCAATAGGGCACACTCCAGCAACACACCCGTTTTTAGGGAAAGTTACAATGGACGAGAAAGGATATATTCAAAAAATGCCTCAAGAAACACTGCAAATGACAAATGGTGGAAACCACACGCACTACAACTCAGAAACAAATAAGCCTGGGGTCTTTGTGGCAGGTGATGTACAAGACTATACCTATCGCCAGGCAATTACTGCTTCTGGATTTGGATGTCAGGCTGGTCTGGATGTGCTGAAATTCTTGGATAAAGATGATATGGTGTGGAGCTCATAACTATATTCATTGACTTTCTTCCCTAACTCTATAGAATAAAACAATATGGCTTTGGAAAAGAGAACTCCTTCTTTAATCGAAAAATTAGTTCCCGTTCTTATGATTGCATCAATTGCTTTGGCTTTTGCCGTTGGTGTTTTGTGGACGAAAGTTCAAGGATTGGAGTCGGGAGGAGCGGTCAAAACTGCAGGCACTACAGTAACTGCTCCAACAGGTTCTCAACCGGCAGGTAATTCAGATGCACTTCCAACAACAGTTGGCAAACTAACCGATGCCCAAGCGAAAAGGCTTCCCGCTGTAACGTCAGAGGACTATCTTCGAGGAAATAAAAATGCAGAAGTTATACTCATCGAATATTCAGATCTCGAGTGTCCATTTTGCAAACAATTCCATGCAACTGCTAAACAAATGATGACTGACTACAATGGAAAAGTTGCGTGGGTATGGAGACAGTACCCAATTGCCCAACTTCATCCAAAAGCGCCGAAAGAAGCAGAAGCAACTGAATGTGCTCAGGAAATTGGAGGAGTCGATGCGTTTTGGAAATTGGTTGATAAAATTTATGAGGTAACTCCAGCAAACAATGGGTTAACGCTTTCTGATTTGCCAAATCTTGCTGCAAGTGTTGGAATCAATCAAACCAAATTTACGACCTGTCTTGATAGCGGTAAGTACGCAGATAAAATCGAAAAGAAAGTTCAGGAAGCAATTTCGGTTGGTGCAAATGGAACTCCAGCAAACTTTATTGTGAATAAAAAAGGTGAAGTCTGGATTATCCCAGGGGCACTTCCTTTGACCAATGTAAAGTCAGTTATTGATGAAGCACTTCAAAGTTAGATCCATATCTCTCAAAAATACCCATTGCACGACGCATTGGAGGTATGTTAAAAATAAAGAGGTCTCATTTATACATTTTTAAAAGTGAAAAGATTTGCATCTGCTCAAAAATATCTTCCTCATGTACTTTCTGTCTTTATTCTTGCTGCAGCTTTAATCGCTGGTCTCACACTGGTGCAACGTCCACAGGAAATTCGTGAGAAAGCGGCACCGGCAACAAGTGTGGCAATTTCTCCTGCATCGCAATCGATTCCTGTTGGTCAAAGTTTTACCTCAACTGTTGTGATGAATACAGGGGTAAATCAAATAACTGGAGTTGATATCTCCCTTACTTTCAATCCCGCTGTAATGAGTATTACCTCAGTAACGCAAGGAGCGGGAATTGCTGTGTTTGATTCTACCATTCGAAATACCATTGATAATATTGGCGGCACTGTTTTATACAGTGCCTATGTTCTTGATAAGACGAAAGCAGTTTCGGGAACCAATCTGGTTGTACTAACGGTTGTTGGGCAAATAAAGCCAGGAGCAGCTATTGGAGCATATACAATCGCTTTTGCAAATGACACATCTGCTGCAGGTGTAGGTGAAGGTCAAAATGTTATTACGAGTAAGGTGAATGGGACAATAACCGCGTTTGTTCCAACTCCTACGTTTACTCCAACTCCATCATTTACCATAACACCAACGGCAACTAATACTCCTACGCCTACAAAGACCCCAACACCTACTTTTACATCAACGCCAACACCAACAAAAACCCCAACTCCTACGTTTACCAATACCCCAATACCAACATCAACGCCAACTGCAACCAAAACGCCAACACCAACGAATACCAATACTCCTACCCCTACACCAACTCCTAAACTTGGTGATGTCAATGGAGATGGAGTCGTCAACATCACTGACATCGGCCTCATAGTTGATGTCTACGGATCCCAACCAGCAACCGATCCACGATGCGATCTCAATAAAGACGGCAAGGTCAATATCGTAGATATTGGAATCGTAATTGATAATTATGGACTGTAAGATGGTAAATCACTTCATTTAGGCATATAATTGCTCCAAGATTTTATCTCATATAAAAATAACCCACTTTATGCTAACTGATCGCATTGACAGAACATCTCGTAGAGGAATTGGTGGAGCTTGGAATACTGTCCAAAGCCAATTAAGAAATAGATTTGATGGGCCATTGTCGGTTCTTCCGGCAACACCGGAACAAATATCTGAGTCAGTAACGAGAAATGCAAGTCGGTTTAAAGATCTTCGAGCTTTTGAAAATTCAATTTATCATTTTGAAACATCTCGTGCATTGAGAGACTTTTGGAAAGATTATATAAAGATTCGAGATGAACATGCTGGTCGTGCTTTTTTTCTGTGTTTCATAGCAGCACTATCTACGGCTTCTCCCAAGGAATCATCTTATCCAGATCCAATCTTCTTCTATCAAGAACAGCAACGTGCTTATCTTTTAGGTGGAGTTCCCTATGCGTCTGATTTAATAACAGAAGAACTTGTCTCAACTGATGTATTGAGAGGATATAGTGTTACTTCTTCAGAGCAGTTGGAAACGTTAACTCGAGATGCTTTGTCTAAAGGGGATGTTCTTGTAATTCGGCAACGAGTTGAGTTCCCTCATCTGGGGATTGATCAACAAACAGGGAAGCCACAACAGTTTGGTCATTTATTTGGTATAAAGCAAATTTATCCTGATGAAAGTTTTGATCCTGATAAAGAAAAGCTCATGATATGTGGGGATCTTACTCCATATGGGATATCTGAGCCTTACGCGCGGGTAAATGCAAAGCATTTTTTCGAACATCATTCTCTTGATATTCCTACTCATGAAATTACTGAAGTTTCAGATAAAAGTGCCGTGAATGTGTATGTGTATTCCCTCCCTGTAGTTCCTGTAGATTGGACAGCATATGGTGCTTGTAATTCTTATTTAATGCATCGGTAATCTTTAACATTACTTCAAGGATTCTAAAATCTTATATGAAATCACTGCTGCTGTTCCCCAGACATTGGCTGATTTATTAATGCCGTACATGGGGAGTTCGACAATGAGATCGACTTCGTCTAAAACTTCTTTTTTAATGCCATCTGATTCATGTCCGACAATAATTGCACAAGGGAATTGGACCTTAGTATCAAGTAACTGGTAACTGATGGCTCTCGTATCTTGTTCAACTGCAATTGTTTGTATTCCTTCTTTTTTTAATCGGTTGATTAGCTCCATTGTAGAGTCAACCTTTTCCCACGGGACCCAGTTCTCAGTTCCAACTGCTGATTTATGGATTCGTGAGGATGGAGGATATTCCATATTTCCACAGAGATATATTTTTGTTACTCCCACAGCATCACCCAGACGAAACATGGAACCAATGTTATATGTGTCTAAAACTTCATCGAGGATGAAATAAATTGGGTTTCTCTTCAGTTGCACAATTTCCTCTTCAACTGGCTCCATTTTCCGGAGTTCTTTTGAATTATATTTTGTCATAGTACCGTATTTTAGCAAATTTTTTGTAGAATATGAGGACAACGTATGGAAGTTAATAGGCAATGGAATAGAGTACTAATCCTACAATAATCGCAATCAAAAGCATGCTGGCACTACCAGCGAAGGCAAGGATTCCCAGAACTGAAAGAACCCAAAGAATGAAAAAGATGCCAGCAATTTCCCTAAACGGGGATGGAAGTATCCCAATAAGCCAGAGTATTACCCCAAAAATAAGAAGATCCCAAAGTGTTATCGTTCGATGTGCGAGCGTAAAAAGAGGCATATGTAGCGTTACCGCTGGACCATAGCCAACAAACCAAAGGACTATAAGTAATACGATAATGAGAGTTATCATAGAGTATGTATACTATAGTTTTGACATATAAAGATAGAAGCATATTTTTGTAAGAGTATCGAAAGTCGTTCGAAAAAATTGCAATCAAGAAAGGAGGAGTATATAATCGCCCTATCAAGGCAAGTAACCTTGCGTGATAGTTTATATATGGTGAAGAGAATTCTAGTTATCGAAGATGAGCTTGATATCCGAAACTTTTTGAAAGAGCTTCTTATCGATGAGGGTTATACAGTGCAGACTGCTGAAGATGGAATTGAAGGATTAACACTTTTGAAAAAAGCAGAACCTGATTTGGTCGTTCTTGACCTTGGACTCCCCAAAATGAGTGGAGAAAGTGTTTTAGTTGAAATTCGCAAAAAATACCCACATATCCCCGTAATCATGGTTACCGCACGGGACACGACACCAGATATTATTCGTGGTCTTTCAATGGGAGCTGATGACTATATTCCCAAGCCTTTTAATGCCGACGAACTTTTGGCACGTATTAAGGCACGACTTCGGGCCGTAAATCATGACGAAGAAAAAATACAGTTAGGAGATCTTGTATTGGATCCAAAAAGTTTTGATGTACAACGAGATGGAGTCTCAATTCCTCTGACTCCTCAAGAATTTAAACTGTTGCATTATTTGATGATTAATAAAGGAAATGTTTTAACGAGGGATATGATATTAAATCGTATTTGGCCGAACTCACCTGATGTTGAGACAAGAGTAGTCGACGTGTATGTTGGTTATTTACGAAAAAAAATAGACAACGGACGAAACCACAAGTTTATTCATTCTGTCCGAGGGTTTGGATATACGGTGAAAGAATAATTCTAAACTGAAGTAAAGAGAGCATATAAATCTCCAACGATACCTTTCTTCACGTATTTTTTAATTGACTTCTTTATCATATGGTTACTACTGTATTCCATTATTGTCTTCCTTTCTTATTGTTTTTCGTAATAAACGCGTAATAACGTAAGAAATAGGTAAATACTTCTCTAGCCGAAGGCCAAGATCATCTTTAGCCGAAGGCCAAGATCATCTT